>JAABUP010000522.1_pt1 | contig 83943 bp, 110 predicted proteins | sample 5559201 | NCBI WGS metagenome assembly JAABUP01 (sample SAMN10711887, study PRJNA513373) | rock metagenome | isolation source: Antarctica rocks | place: Antarctica
AAGAGCTTATTGAGGCCTTCCAGATGCACCACACCATGTGGCCATTTGCATAGAGCATACGCCAGATTTACCACAAACAAGCGCTCTTTTCACTCTTTGGCAGCACAGAACTGACAGTGAGTGAAAATTGCTCACCTGCGTCTGACAATGAAGGCTGTCAAACAGGCAACCAACAGCATGCTGACCCCAATGGATGCCAACACCACAATGGCAATCAGCAGACTGCGATTGCTGGGCGCCTTGGCCACCTCTACGTAAGTTGAGCTGGAGGTGGTGTTCAGGTCAGCATTGTTGGTGGCCGTAATCTGAGCGTAATACGTGGAACCGTAATGTAAGCTGAGGCCTGTAACCAGCTGAGCTCGCCGAGCTGAGCTAGCATCTAAGGTGATCTGAGGGGTGACTGGGGTTGCTGAGGGGGTCTGTAGCAGCTTGCGAGAAGCTGAGGAAGCTGAAGTAGAAGCTGAAGAAGAGGATGGAGCAGAAGGGGCAGGCGAAGCTGAGGGGGATGTGGGTGAGTCAAGCTGAAAAATCTGATAGCTGTATGAGGCAACGCCGCTCTCAGGGTCCTCAAAAGCGTCCCAGCAGATCCTGTGATCATCAATAAAAATATTAATAATAAAAATAAAAGTAATAATACCGATAGTAACAACAATGATAATGACCAAAAAAGCTTTTCAGCTCATGATGAGCTAGGTACATGCAGGACAAGTCATGTCTCTCCAGAGCAGCCTGTCTTTTGCATCCCTGTAAGGAGCACTGACCAAGGTGTGATGGGAGTTGACAGCCAGCTTTATGGCCTCAAGCATTGAAAGCAACATTGCATGTGGTATTCTGATGATTGGGCACATGTGTTTGGTGCTTGTGGGATCTAGCAACTGGAGCAAGGCTGCTGGCAATAGTCCATGATGTGGCAATGCCTTGAGGCAACAGCAAGTGTATGATGCCTTCTGCAATAACATGGCTGAAACCTGAGACTCAAGTCACTCAAACCAGTTTCAGGGTCATCGCAAAGCAATATTGGCAGGTGGTCTCACCACATGGCATTTGTGACATCAGTAGTGGACTCTGCAGTGTGGTTCAAGCACTTCTCAGAGCTGTAAACCATGCCCCCAGCAACCATAGCAGGCGGCGTTGAGTCTGCCTGCAGAGCACATACTGTTTTGGCCTTGCAAGCCATTGTGGCCTTTCAATGCATCGTGGCTTTCTCCACTGTAGCTGCATAGTTGTAAGGCATGGCGCAAATTGAGAGAGAATGCGACAGTTTGCAAAGTGGCTGATTGCATCCTGCGGCAGAATGTGAAGCAACTGATACAAAGCATCCAGCGTTTGGGCTATGTTTGTCTTCATGCTTGGGAACTTATCCAGCATGATGCAACAAGAGGACAGCGTTGGCAACTGCCCACAGACTTGTATTGTGACAAAATGCATGAGCACAATCCTACCAAACTGTGTATGGTACTCAGTGACTCACCAGCATGCGTCGTGAGCGTCCACAACCAGACTGTACAATATGCAAGGCAGCTTGTGGAATGTATGAACACAAACTCATGCACTACAGCAAGCTGTTTGACCAGCAAATCAGCTCAGACTCACAGACAACAAAGGTGAGTAAGTGCCGTTGAGCAGAGATAAGCGGCTCACGTACATAGAGTAAGCAACTCACTTTCAAGAGAGGTAGGTGAGGCTAACCTTGACAATGGCTGACTGCGTCGCAGTAACAGCTGCTGCTGAGTCATCACAGAAGGCTTGCACAGTCACATGGTACTCCTGCCCCTCCACCAAAGCTGTTGCATTACTCAAGCTGTAGGTCTGCTGGAAGACTGTCACATTCCTCAGCAGCTGGCCGTTGGTAATGAAGATGGTATTCAGAATCTGGGCACCAGTGAAAGCAGTGAAGGGGATGGTTTTCGTGGAGTTTGGGGTGGTGCCAAGACCCCACTGGTATTGGAGGGCCTGACCTGGGTAGGCCGGCTGGAAGCCTGTGAAGTTGAAGGTGATTTGGCTGGTGTTGGTCCAAAAAGCTGGCACAGTCACCCTGAAATGCATAAATGTGGTTGGAATTTGTTTCATTGTGTGTGAGCTTGAAAGTGCAGACTTGTACATGTGGCACTTGGCTTGTGGTTGTCAGCTAGCCGGCATGTAGAGTGACATGTGAAGTCCATCACATGAAGACCAGCAGCCACCAACTAAAAATGTGTGGATGCAACAATCCAAAATGTGTGAATGTATGAAATGTGTGCAGCTTGCTCAGAAAATAGCAATGAGGTGATGGGCTTTGTCCATGATTCTGTTCACTGAGTGACTCGGCTGCACAGATGCACAACACAGTCTGCTGCCAATTGTAATAGCAGACATGAGTAGGATGCAAAGGCAGGGACAGCAGGAGTTGACTAAGCTAATTGCAACAAGCTTTGTCTCAAGGTGCTGGCAATTGGCAAAGGTGGATGATGGGCTACAAGAGCATGGAGCAAGCAGACTAACCCACAGCTTGTGCTGCTGCAGATTGGAGCCTCTGTACCACTGCCACCAACAGCACTGCTGCTGCTACCATTGTAACTGCTGCTGCTGTTGCTGTTGCTGCTGCTACCACTGCTGCTGCTGCTGCTGCTGCTGCTGCTTGCTTCTGTGCTGTTGTCAACCTGGATCAACCCTGTTCCAGCATATGAGCTGCCCTGCTGGATCCTGCCCTGCAGGCACTGGGGCACTGCCCCGTACAGCCCTGCGTTATAGTCTACATGCAACGCTGAGATGACTGAGGCATTGCACCAGGCTTGTGGAATGCTGCCACTCAGCTGGTTGTGGTCTAGCCACACGCCAGATTCTGTCTGTAGCTGGCCAATGGAGATGGGTAGGCTGCCAGTGAGCTCATTGCTGCTGAGGTTGAGGCTCTGCAGGTGACTCAGTGCACCAAGTTGCTCTGGCAGGGGCCCCTGTGCAGTCAAGACAGGCATCAGTGAGTGTGGCACATGACAGCAGGAGGGATGACTAGATATGCAGAATGCTGGCCTGCAGCTCAGCACAGGGTGTGGGAAGGGTGTGGGGGAAGTGCAGTGGACATGCAGTGGGCATTTCATCAAACACACTTTTTGGAGGGTCAAGCAAGATTGGGCATAATGGGCGGCAACCGCAAGCATGCTCAAGGCCTGAGGATCACTCCCACACTGCAGTGAGAGAAAGTTGACAGGTGAAGGCCCTAGCATAGGAAAAACGGCATAAAAGCTGGCTTGCCAGGGGGGATGACTGCACATGCAAATGATTTTGTTGAGTGTGTACAATAAAGGTGCACCTGCAAGCGGTGTCCATCCAGCCTCAGATACTGCAGCTGTGTCAGGTTTCCCAGGTCAGGTGCCAAACGACCTGTCATTTGCATGCCCTTTGATATGCTCTGATCTCCCAAGTCAAGAGCAATCACTGCATGCTCACTGTTGGATGTTTGACCAGTGGTACAGTCTGCAAGTGTTGTGACTTGATTCAGAGCTGTGCAGTTACAGAAAATGCCCCGCCAAGCGCTGCTACAAGGGTCTGAGGAGTTGGTCCAAGAAGAGAGCAGTCCTTGATCACTGCTGACAAGAGCCTTGAAGGCAAGTAGTGCAACCTTGTCTGCTGAGTTTGTTGTTGAGCTGATGGGGGAGATGTGACTGAGAGCGCACATGCACAACACTTGGGCCCACAGCTGTAGACTATGCACCATGTAGAGTGACAAATGCGCCTGGACTGATGGCTCTCAAGTCCACCAGCTCGCGATCCTGGTGACCCAGAGCGAGCAATACTGCTAGATCATATTTTCGATGGCATGCAAGCGGTCGTTGCTGTGTCTGTGGCTGTTTTTGCTGCCGATGACTGGGACAAGGAGTGATCTCTTCGAAACAAGCCGTGCCGCCACTGCGCCACGGGCCTCAGCAAGGCATTTCAGCCATGCAGCTGGCCAACCTGAGCCGTGCTGGCTACCGCAGTAGCATAGACGGCAAGGATCGGCGGACTGCTCGGTAAGTTTACTGTGACCCTTGCCTACACGAGTACGAAGATCGAGCGCGACGCCCAGCACAGCAAAGTGAAGCAATGCTGTGGGCAAGCAGTAAAGATGCGATGCCACTACGGGCTCACTGATAGGCGCTCGCTTGGGTCAAGCAGGCACTGCACGCAAACGAATCCAACAACGTTGCTATCGACGACGCAGCACAGCTCTTTGCCCGGAGCGATTCGTATGAACACAAAACAGCTCCAGACCGATGGCTGCGAACCTGCTATTGTCAAATGTGCCGATCGAAGTGCAAGCTGTCACACCTTGGTCTCGAAACCGAGATGCAGGGGCAAGGTTGCCCTCAAAGGCCCTACACAGGGCAGTTTGCGGATGAGACAGAAGAAGAGGACACGGGCGGTCAGTTTCAAAGGTTTCGTACTTCGCTGTACTGGTAGCTGAAAGTTGGGAGACAGGTCTGCCGGCTCGTGGCAGCAGATCTCTAGACCCGAGTTGCATTACATCTATGTCCGTACGTATGGTCAACTCCTTAAGCTGGTCCATCCAACATCGAGGCCACATGCATTTCAATCTGCAGATCAGGGGCTAGACTACCCCATGTGCAAAGAAGCTTCTGAACAGCCTAAGATGCTGCTACTGCATCAGTTGGTTCGTATGACGTGCATGCTAAGACAGTTAGACATGACTTCATGAAATGATCATTCAAGCATGCGCACACCTTCAAGAGGCAACTTCCTAAGCAAAACTGATCCTGACAATCACCGGCAATGTGAAGCACCTAGTAAGAGTGCCAGCAGCTGCTGCAGAAGAACAGGACAGCGGCTAGTATTACAGCAGTACACGATATCAACATTACATCATGTGCACATGACTCTAGATCTACATTCTGCAACATGATGCATACATGATGCTATCAAGCATACATGATGGTCTATATACGTGCACTACAGATTCAGGTGTGCAACTTTGCCTGCATGCATATGCTGGTATCTGCAAAGGCACATCCTTGGTTCCAGATGTGATCGGCACAGCCTCTTCTGGCTTGCAGTTGTCATGTTTCATCAAGATTTGTGTCAATGCAGTCTTTCATATATCAAGTCTGAGGTGTGCAAGCAATGAGTAGGCAAGCACTGGATCTTTCTGCTTGTGGTATTGCATGAGATACAGCAAAATTTGAAGTTGCTCTATACTGCATAAGAGAGGGGGGATGACACAGCACACCGTGCAGCAAGAAGTGTTGTGGAAATGCCTGATGATGCCATCCTAAAGGTCAAAGAGCTTGTGACAGGTCTCTACTACAGGGCTTTCTGACCTTCTGTGAGCATCTCAGTAAGCAAAGCCTCCCAGCATCATTGAAAGTGCTTCAGCGCTACTGCTGCTGTGGCTGAGCATTGCCAGTGTTTGACTGCGAAATATGATACACAGTAAATACTGATGCCCTCAGAAATGCAGTCATAGCAACAACAGTATACTTTGACTGACAGCGAATGAATGCCTACATAAGCCAGTGTCACCTGAGACTGAGTAAAGTCTTTGTATTCTTGCTCTGCAAACTCGGTCGTGTTCAAATTACCGCCCTGATCATCCTGCTGATAGTTGTTGTACGCATCCTTGGCTTCAGTTTCCACCGCAGCAGTGCCTGTTTGACTGCATTTTGTGGAAGTCTTGACTCAGGCAAAGCATGCAGGGAGTGACAAGAAGGCACAGAGCTCGTTCACAGATCGTACACACCCTTCGGGATCCTTGAAACTCTGGACATCGTTCATGATGTTCTCCATCCCGACAGATGAGAGCCTGATAACTGGCCGTGTTCTGCACAGGCTCAGTTCGCTCAAGCAAATGAGCAGGCGATATAGAAAGGCTTCCGAAACACCAGCGTGCGTGATACCAGGTGAAAGATACGAGACTTGAACTTTAAAATCAATTCCCAGCAGAAGCTTCGATGAAGCTGTCGATGTTAATTACAATTCTTGTACAGGCCAGGCTGTATCCTTGATAGATTGCATCTCAGATACACTCTCCAAGGTTACACTGCTTTGCAGAGCTTGTTAAAGTGCCTGGCAGACCAGGCAGTATACTGTGTCGGAGACCTTCTGAGGGTGGAATGTCAGAACGTCGCCTTGAACCAAAAACAGCGTTACTTGGAACCCGTTTCAATCTAGGTGTTCCAGGTTGCCAGAGGCATGCATTTCTCTGGCATCAGCACCCTACTGCCCCTCAGAAGCTGCCTGCTGATCATCCTCAACCTGCAGTGTGTGCTGATTGGGCAGCTCGTCCTTCATATCAACCTGATCACCCTCACCCAGGGGTTCATGTTGGTGAGCTTGCTGATCTGGTAACTGCTGGAGTTGCACTGCCATATGCTGCTGCTGTTGCTGCTGCAACAGGTGATAAGCATGCTGATCAAAGCTAGGATGCCCTGGACTCAAATGTGCAGGAAGGTTGACAAGAGGCTCTTGCAGCATATGGCCTGATGATGAAGGCGGGGTGGGAAGGTTGGGGTCACCAGCAGCAGCAGGAATGGGTATGGACCCTGCTGGCACACCCCGGCTGTATGCTATATGAGCCAGTTCTGTCACAAAATTGCGCACCTCATCTGCAACAAGGCAAGCTGTGACTTTCAGCATCCTGAAGGAGGCATGACCAACTTTCTGGTGCTCAGGAAGCACAACAAGCCGGTATGTAGAGGATGTGGCCACAAGACATTGCACTGTACCATTTGCATGCGCATTCAGGAATGCAGATGGTGTAGTCACAATGTCTGTCTATGTTACAGAAACAACTCTGGCAGGCATGCCATGTAAAGCACTATTCAAGCAGAAAACAGCTTGTTTGCATCTCAGCAGAAAGACAGCTTGTTTGCGTCCCAACACATGACAAATAGGGGTCACATACTGCAGAGAAACAAGTGCATTTGTATTGAGTACATGTAGCCCCTTGCGTCAAGTTTGAAGACAGTTGATGATGTAACATCACAGCTGCACACATCCTACCTGTTCCTGAAGCTGATACGCCGGCATCTCCCATGCCAGGATAGCCTGTGTGTATGTGGGAGGTCACCTGAAACATGAGACTGCAGTAGTCAGGGCAACTGCTCACAGTGCATTGGAATGGACGGGGGTTGAGTAACGTTCAGATTGTTTGCAGCAGTACATGCTGGGGATCAGTCTTGATGCAGTGGGGACAATTACGCATATTTTGCAAAGTTGGATGGTACCAACAAATGGAGAACCCACCATGCAGCATTGACAAAGTGTGGATACATGCAGGAGCAGGCGCCCTGTGCTACAACAAATGAAAGCTTTCAAGGGCATATGCGCACACACGAGCTGCCAATCGCTTTTTCAGCATGGTGCCCTCTGCAATTTCGGTCAGAAGCCATTTTCCTTCTAACGACCTTGCAGAATGCCAATCTGGCAGCAATGCCAGCACTGTATTGCAGCATTTGCCCATTCTTGGCGCCTCAGTCAGAAGGTGAATGCCCTGCTGACTAGCAAGATGCAGAGCAGGGTGAATGTGTATACCACAATGGTGTCTCAAAGTTGGCATGGGCTGACCTGCACTCCAATCTCCCTCGTGGACCCATTGTCTACCACCTCTGCCTCTGGGTCAAAATCTGGGCCTCCAATCAGACTTGCACTGGGCTGCGCCAGCATGGGTTGCATGGGGGCAGCGTATGCGTCCCTGTCATCTGCGTCGCCTGCAGCTGGGTGAGGCATCACCTCTGTCATCTGCTTGCTGGCATCTGAGGCTTGATCGAAGCCTGCAGAAGAAAAAACAATGAAATTCAAGCTTCCAAAAAAAAAAACTTTTGTTTACATTTTTATTTTGGTAGTTTTCTGACAAAAACTTAACAAAGATTATATTTGAAAGACTGACAAAAGTCAACAATGGCCTGCACTTGCAGAAACAAGGACATAGCAGAGAAACACAGTGAAGCCAACATGCTGCTATGTGCTTGCTTAAAGGGGGGGGTGGGGGGTCGCATAGTCAATGTCAGGGTCTAGAAATCACTGTTGTCGTGTGTAAAGGTGGCAACTTGTAGTGCATTCTCCTAGATTGGCAAAGGCATCAGCTGTGCAAGGTGGGACAAGACTGTCAGAGACACAACTTCACCAACACAGTTGACTTCATCTTTACGTTGCTAAGCAGGATTTTTAGCCCTAGCATGCAATGATGATGAAGAAGTTGATGCTTGCCATATAGCAGCATGAGCTCCACAGAAGCATTGGACCAAGGGAGAACTGTTTGGCTAACCATCTCTAGCAGACACTGTAACACACTTGTCATGGCTGAGAGTAGGTTTGACGTGGTTGACACAGACAACAGTCAGACTAAGGCATGATTTAGACTTGGGATGTGAAGTAGCAGTCTGCAGGATGCAGCTTCACTGCACCATTGCCACAACCTTGAACACACGCCTCACAGCCATGTGTCCAGTACTGCGCATACGACCCTTTGCAAAAGCAAGTGTGACAGTCTTGCAAGGGATCAAGAATGGTCAAATTAGACCAGCAGTGAGCAGAGACATCTGCACTTGCCATCCAGCATGTCATGGAAGTTGTCTGCACTCACGGCTGCAGACACAAATGAAAACAACTTCCCAAACCTGCTGGATGGCAAATGCAGATGGCTCTGCTCACTGCTTGTTTGGGATGACCGGTCTGGACCCCTTGCAAGACAGCAATGGTTGGTCTGTGAGGAAACGTGGTCACAATGCTTGATACATGGGATGTGAAAAGATGTGACCAAGCACAGCTTGCCATCACTGAGCAACGTCGCATGGTCATGTGCCAGCTGATCCTGGCTCACCTGTCAGCTGCCGCATCTGTCTTAGGTTGGAGGCAGACAATGAGGCACCAAACCCAGGAGTGGCGTAAGCCCAGGAGGTTCCCTTCTCTTTCATGATGAAGCAGAACACCTGTGGATTCATGTGCAGCACTTGACCAAAGCAAATGTTGTTACAGGTGGCCAAGCTCAAAAAACTCTCCAGGGGATGAGCTAACAAACACACTCACATATGTCAAATCAATATGTAGCATAATTGTCAACACATATTTGTAGGAGCATTGAAACTTTCCCACAGCAGCACGCTGCCAGGAGGCACATTCAATTATTAAACTGCGCATGCATCTTACCTTGGCATCTGTCAGCTTGTGCAGCTGGTAGCATTTCAAAGCCAAGCCTCGCTTGCGCTTGCTGAAGGCTTGTCTTATCTGATCTGTTCCCTGCATGCAGCAATGTTTTTGCGTGTCAGGAATTCAGGACTAATCATATGCACAGAAGCCAAGACGGTCAGGACGTTGGAGCATGCACCGCAACAGAGGTGGTGCGGCATCAAAGCCGAAAAGATAAATTCATGTTTGCATCTTCAAGCAGAGTAGCGTGAGGCTTTAGCTCACCAATGGCCGCTCAGTGGCCTTACGCCGTGGCTTGTGCTTGTAGTCTGTGTTGGCTGGCAAGGGCATGCTCCCCTCCCCTGGATCTGTATCATCAAGCCTGTTGAGAAGGTCCTGCTGCTGATCAAGCTGGTCTCCTGGTCCCAGGTGCTGCTGATCTTGTTGGGAGAGGCCAGTCAAGTGAAGCAACGAAGGAACAGGCTGTGGCTTGTTCAGCATTGCTGGCTGTGTAAGAGGAGCTTGAGCCAGCTGCAGGTGGTACAGGTTCTGTACGTTCAGCAAGGAGCCCTGGGAAGGGCTTGCTACAGCTCCTGGCAGCATATGCAGGGCTGGAACTTGCCCAGAGGCAGCTTGTTCCGATGGCACCTGTGAAACAACAGCTACTTCAGTACCAAAGAGCTGCTCTGATACAATGCATTCCAGCAGAGACCTTGAGTTGTCACAACTATTCTGCAAGTGTGTTGAGGATCAGCGACATGCCATAACATGGCTAAACTTGCACAGACCGGGTTACTGGCCGCTAGTGGGAGAAAGCAAACGGTCAAAGATGCATTGTTTCCTCTTCTATAGACTTTGTACAGCACCTGAAGTCGTTGACGTTTGTTCGAACGGTCTTGACTGCCGTCGCTACCACTTGGCAGAGCGTCTAGTGCTTGCTGCGAAGCCATCGGCTGCAGAAATCGGTGTTGCCCGTGGCTCGCAGCAACTGCGCGTCCCCAGCAAGAATGCAGTTGCGTGCGTGCAACAGACTCTCAACCTGCCTTTGACCATATGAGTCTGAAAACTCGCTACTGCGCGTAGCCAGAACAGGAGCTGTCTTCCACACGACACTAATCATTTTGCCACACTGGATAATCGCAATATTTGCTGCTGTTACAGTAGGGCTGCTCATCGAATGCAAGAAGCACAAGGCGAGGGGGAGACATTCAACTCAAAAGTCACTTCAAGCCTGCTTCTTGCTTGTAAACGATAACATGCAAAATGTGAAGTGCTGCTTCACATTCATGTCTGTCTGAATTGCCTGCAATTGGGCACGTGTCACTCTGGTGGCGCAGCAGCAGGGGGAGGATAAGCTGCTGGCTGTGGGTAAGCACTGTACTTCTGATACTGCTGCCACTGTGCATCATACTGGGGGGCCTGTGCATCATACTGCGGAGGCTGAGCATATTGTTGAGGGGGGTACTGCTGCTGGGGTGGAGGATATGGCTGTTGACCTGGGTACTGTGAATAGCCTTGCTGAGGTGGGGCTGGGTAGGGCTGCTGTGGTGGGTAGTAGGGGGCTTGGTGCTGGTAATTTGGGGGAGGAGGCTGAGGTGAATATCCACCATACTGCTGGGGGGGAAACGCCCCATGAGACATATGTGCAGGTGGCTGCTGGCTGTACTGAGGCCGCATTATACTTGACCTGCAGTTCAGGCATCTCACTGCATGGGATGGACTGTAGTGATTGTCCAGACACAAGATGTGCGAAGTTCTGTCCAAGATGCAAGTTTGCTGCATATAGCTAGGTGTGAAGGTGTAGCATAGGCTTTTACTCCTGCTTTCACATGCTGCCCAACTTGGGTAGATGCAGCTGCCAGCGCAACGCATGGCAGGTAGCTTGCAGTAGCTCCAGAGCTCTAGACTAGATCTAGTGATGTCAAGGGACAGGAGACAGCAAGTGTTAGCACAGAAGCATCACTGTCTGGGTGGATCATTCCTGCTGTGCCTGGAGATGCTGAGCTTGTTACCTGGCAGAGGGACACTGTTTGCAACATGATTTGAGAAAGCAGTGCAAACCCTGTGGATCTGAACAACTTGATGCATTGTCAGAGATGTGTAGAACTAGCCTGCTAGCGTTTGATGTGCGACATTGGTTGTCACCAAACGTGTTCTGATATAGGCTTGACGCATGAGAGCAACACATAACATGACTTGCCTTGGAGGTTCGCTGAAGCCTCTTCCAAAGGATCTGCCTGTAGGTGATCCCCTTCCCCGAGGAGAGGATCTGCCAAACTCAGGTGCAAATCGGCCACCAGGTCTGACAGACGGCAGCCCATAGGGAGAGTGCCTGTATTTTGGCCTTTCAAAGTTCATGGGCCCTCCAGAAAACTCCCTGCTGTCCCCCAAACCTGGTCCTTTGGCTTTGCCTTGCCGAGCTGACTGCTGGTCAGGTGCAGTCTCTGCTGACAATGGGGCTGTTGAAGCTTCTCCATCTGGCTGCTGTGCTGTGGTGGAGGAATTCAGTGCAGTCTCAGAGTTACCATCTGGCATGGGTGCATCAGTGCCGGGCACGCTAGCCTTGTTCTCACTGTCCTGAGCTGTCTCTTCAGCATGATCTGCCTCAGCAGGTGGCTGTTGAGCATCTGATTCCTTGGCTGTGTCAGTGGCGGGAAGAGCGTGATCTTCACCAACTGGCTCAGCTGCATGTGTGATGTGTTCTGCAGCAGCAGCTGCTTCACTACTTGAGCTTGGCAGGGGCGTGGGAATGTCAGAAGCTGCTGGTGGAACCGCAGTGGCTGCCTCTTCTTCATTGCGCTTGCTGTCTGCTGCAGTCACAGCTTCATTTGCCTTGAGATCAGAAGCAACAGTCTCTGCTGCAGTCCCAGAGGCGGTACCATTGCCTATGTGGGTGTGCTCCTGTAAGGCAGGGGTGGCTTCAACTGCAACACCTGGAGATGCAGCTGCTTCAGCAGTGCCAGCTGCTGCAGCAGCATTCAGTGCTGCCTGATCTTCTTCAGGAATTGGACCTGATGAGGGCGTGGGTATCTGCGTTTGATGTGAGGCAGCAGCTGGCTGATCAGTTTCAACAGTGGCCATCTGGGCTGACTCTTGGTAGTTGAGAGCAGCATTGTCTGTACTGCGCTGATACATAGCATGCTCCTTAGCTGCTTCATCCTTGACTGTGCCATCATCATGCCACACGACACCTCCTCTGCTAGCACCCTGGTCTGCACCCCTGTATCGGCAACAACATGTACCAAGTCACTGAGCATGTCAGCCCAAAGCAGCGCAAGCAATGCCTTGCAGTCCAAGCCTTGTAAGCAATTTCTTGTAAGGTGAGCGCTGGGCTTGCAGGTTGTACTGGTGTGAGCAGATCTGCCTACTTGTGCAGATTGGCAGCAATCTTGTCCTTGTTGTCTTGATAAATGTCTTCATAGCCAAGGCTCATTAGTTCTCCAGCTGCCTCTGTCAGTAAGTTGAACTGCTTATCCTTCTCTGCTCTCTCTGCATAGCATTATGCAAGGTTGGCGAAAGCTGTGGCCATACTACATCAAGCCAACACGTTGTCAGTCAGCACCTCACCATCAGGGTCTTCCACCTCAGCACCCTTGTCCTCACCCTTCCTGAAATGTGTGCAACTATTGTGAGTTATGTTGCACGTGAAAGATGCTTGTTAGACTCAGCAAGTTGACACCAACAGCAGCATACTTTGCACGGACATTCTTCCGCCTGTTTGAAGCCCGTCTAGTAGGAGGCTTCAAACGCTGCAGAGCCCTGCAGCCAGCACAGTGATAATTGAGTGTGAGCCTCCAGGCTGCTTGCGCCCAAAGAGCACTTCGCTGTTGGACACAGCTTAGAGAGTCATGTGTCGAGAGACTTGCTTTGTGACATTTTCGTTATCTTGTAGTATGTCCAGAACAATCTGTTTGAAATCCTGAGCATTTTTTTCGTTGTTGCCTAGCTCGCCTCCGGCAACCCAATTGTTGCTGGTCATGCGTAAACCGCAGGGCTTGGCTGGCACCGGGACCTTCTCAGGCCTTGATCAAGTCAGATGGCTGGTACCGGGATCAAGCTTGGCTTTCGACAAATTTTGCACCGCTCTGAGCAGCAGTCTCAAATGAGAATACGCCTCTTGCTGTCAGCCTACTACTAGCAGTAGCAGAGCAGGTATCAGAGCTGCTAGGGACAGTCTACGTGCCTTGCTTGCCTTGCACTGCCTTACAGTTTATTCGGACTATTCTGACGATCTATTCTGCTTTCTGCAAATTTGGGGCTATGTGTTGTGCATGCGGGTGTGCGATCAAATCTGCTGCATGCAAGGCCAGCAGGTGACAATGACAAGGACGTGTCTACAGATATATGCCTTCATTCCTTCATGGCTGTGTGAAAAGGCACAGGAGTATAAGCCAATCCCACTCTTTAGTGCATAGCTTGCAGCTGACATGTTCAATTAAACATAAAACAGGAGCTCACCAAGGACAGAAAATGCATGCCCAGGGTCATGAATTTCATGCCCAACTCTGATCCATGCACACTAACCTTACACTAGTTCAGATGATTGGTTTTGAAGTAAATTTGTGCTATTGGGCACACAGTCAATGCCTGTACATCAAACGGGTGATCGCAAACCCTCCTAAGCCATGCTTCACACTCAAATTCATAGCCACACCGCTACATCAGCAAGTACATTACATGTGAACACCAGTCAGTTTGTTTGTCATCTTCTGTTTAAGTGCACACATGCATTCAGGTGCAGAGGAGGATTGTAAGCGTAAACGCTCAGACTGCACCTGATGCGCCAGACGGAACTTGCAAATGCCTGTAACAAAGCGTGCGCATGACTCAACTCTGTAAACTCCCCAAGTTCAGCTCTCTTGCTATCTTCTCAGTGCAACGCTCAAGAAGTGAGTGGTGAGAGACCAGGGAAGAAATGTGTCGCTGGACGCAGTAAAGCATATTATAGCTTCATCGAACTTGCAGAGAGAGCTGCTCTGCTTGGCCATGAAGGCTTTGTATTGTGGTATGTGTGGCTCTAGATCAACAACAAGATATGCAGTCCTAGGTATGCCGTCCAATGCAGGAACTCCCCAGAGACTTGCACACAGCTGAGCATGCTTGTGGCAGCGCATGGAGTATGCTTACAACATGCATATCAAAGCAGCATCATTCACTCAGCATTTGTGAAGATTACCAGGACAGAGCAATATAGCTACTCATGTCTCCTGAGGCCAAGCAGCCCGCAGGCACGTGTCTGAAAAGTGTCCAAGCCTGTGCTGAATGTGCCTTGCTACACAAATACATGCTGTGCCTGCTACTTGTGAACCCACCAGGCAGCTGTTGTTTCTTATTGACCTGCCGTATTTCAAGCCCTGCTGATGGCTGAGCAGCGAAGGAGGCCACTGATTTGCTTGATATGACTCAGGAATTTCAGCAAGACCCAGATCCGTGCGTGGTGTATCGTTCAAGATCAGCTTGTCCTACACTGCACGAGGAACAAAATTTCCCTCGTTCAAGGGCACGTTTGCCCTGATACCAAAGACGGCTGAAAAGGCTGGAGCAGACTTTGCCCCTGTCTAGCTGAATCCACCACAGATGGAGGCAGGCGAGCCTGTGATACTTGCTTCTGGTTCAGCGCCAGTCTGCAAGATGTCTGCAGCCAAAGATGGACTCATGCTGACAGTCTTTTGAGAGTGAGGGCAAATGTTCAGCCGAAACACCTCCCCATCGGCGACTTTGGATAAGGCTTTACTAATCGTTACTGAGAATGACGTACTGCTACAAACTTAAGTGGCCTTTTGCTGATCGCGTTGACTGAAAGATCTCGAGCCAAAGCCCAAACGACTCGCCTAACAGCCCATTCAAGAGGGTGTGTGTCACACGGCAACTTGCCAGTGAGGGGTGGGACGCATCCACTTCCTCGCTGTACCTCCCACCGAACCTGTAGTCAGAGCGCTGCAGGCTGGTTACATGGTGCAGGAAACAGCCGGACGACAGTCACAGGATGTCGTTGTAGTGCAATACTCCTCTCTTGTCAGTTCAGCAGAGAACCAGCAAGTCACGAATGGGGAGCAGTCTACACTTGCACAGCAGATTGAGCAGGTTTGAAGACGCTGCCTTGCTGACTGTACCCCGAAATAGCAGTTCGGACGATTTTCCGATGCAGGCATATGGTCCTGATGGGTTAGGAATACTAACGGTAGCTGGAGTCCCAGGTTTTGTTGAGCTGAGGCAGCGTTTGCTGCCATTGGCACAGGCGTTTGCGGTAAGCTCGCCTAAAACTGCATGTCAGCCTTATGACGTGGCATGACCGTGGGCATAATCTTTTTGACATGCTATCTGCATTTGCAAGTAATGCATGACCTTGCTGACCAACGATCAGCTGCTGCATGCTGGCTCAGCCTTGCAGGCCACCAATGCAGTCTTTAAGTGCTCCAACAACATAGCTTATTGTTGACTGGAAGCCTGCATGCACTGACTGGCTTGCACTGCAGGCGCTTCCTGATGATGTTAAGTCACAGTACGCTGACCCAACTAGCACCTACAATTTTGGATGGAGCCATGGGGTTGAAATGCTAGCCAATGGCCAACCAGACAGATACAAGGGCTCATACTATGCTAACCCGCTTCTTGATGTACCCACAACAGACGAAGCTCTAATGAAGCAGTTCCCAGCGTACTGCAGACCAAACATATGGCCAACCAAGCACTTGCCAGAGTACCAGCCTGCTTTCCAGTAGGTCTCCTGCACAAAGTGCTTTTCATTCAGCTGTTGTCGTGCCTTGGCATGTTCATTACAATCAAGAGAGGCTGATCAATGTCATTTTCAGGTCTGATTAAGCTCAATCGACCATCATGGGTCAAAGAAAAGCATGCCAAGAACTGCATCTGACCAAATCAACTGCCAGCCTTGTGTCGATTTAGCGTTGCATACAAGCAAGAGCGGTTTTCAGCCAGATGCCAGCAGCTCAGTCAGGGACTATACAGTCATTGGGGTCAGCTAGCCCATTTGACTAAATTGCACTTTTCCATCAACAAAACAGACAAAACGGCAACATGGACAAACAAAATCATCATCAGAAAGTTGGAACTGGTGGAGCTGTTATGCAGGCAGCTTGGCCGGCTCATCTGTGAAGTTGGCATGCTAGTGACAAAGGCTTGTGACAAGTATGTTGCCACCAAGAATGCCAGCTTCCAACAGGGCCGCTTGTTGCAGTCCATTCAGAATTCAAGCTGCCACAAGGTTTGCTTCCTTCTGATGTTGCTGTGGACCTCACAAAGCATGATGTATAAAAGCTTGCACCCTTTCTTGCTAGGACATCTATTTCTAATTCAAGCTTTGTTTGGTTTTGGTCAGTGACGTGGCATCAGTGGCTGCAGCATGTCCACCAGTGCTTGTAGACACAGATTGCATTCAAGGATAATCTTTGCACGGCTGATTTGCATCAGCACAACTGTTGCCAGATTGCAGTCAAGGGTGATCTTTGCATGACTGATTTGCATCAGAACCACTGCTGCCAGATCCTTGCTGTGATGCAGTCTCTCACTATGCCAGTTGATCATCATAGAGCCAAAGGCATGCTAGCAATGCATTGACCATCAGACTGAGAATGTCTGCATTCTGTTGCAGGGCCGCTTGCTGCATTACTTCCCTCCTGAACCCATTGAGCTAAACAGCCTCGCTGATGCTGCTGACGTCAGCAATGGCAACAACAATGGCAACTCTCCTACCCCTTCCACCCCTAACCCTCCCACCAGCACCAGCAACAAGGAAAATGATGGCGGCAAGAGCAACAAAGACAAGGAAAAAGAAGAGGATTGGTGTGGATGGCACACAGACCATGGGTCGCTCACTGGGCTCACATCTGCCATGTACATGCATGGGGACAAGGCTGTCCCTAACCCTGATCCCCAGGCTGGGCTGTACATCAGGGCTAGGCAGGGGGGCGAGGTGACCCAGGCCCCCATCCCCGCTGATCAGATTGCCTACCAGATGGGTGAAGCTATGCAGGTATCTTTCATGTGTGATCTTCTTCTTCTGCTTGTGATCTTCTTCTTGTGAATGCTTTTGACTTGGTGCTGCTCATGAGCTTCAGTCATGCACGTTAAGATTTGTTAACAGAAAAGACAAGATGCATTGGTGTGGTCATTTCAGCGCTGCTCACCTGTAAGGAGTAGTAGGATTTCCATCAAGTAGTAGTCAATCCTGAGATGGTGTGCCTATGGCAGGTGATGTCAGGGGGACTCTTGAGGGCGACCCCCCACTATGTAAGGGCCCCTGGCAAGGACAAGACAGGGGGCGTTTCACGCAACACCTTGGCCATCTTCATGCAGCCCAGGTGACTGCCATGTGTCAGACATTTGGCGATGTGACAAATACTTGGTCATGTGACAGAGACAGAGCACTGCTGACACAATGCTCATCATTCGTTTGCTATGTTTGAGGTTCAGTGAAGCCAGGTGTAACCTTTTGACTGATAGACTGAAACGAGACGCAACATCCACTTGCAGCTATTCCTTTTCCAATTTTTAGTGGTGGATCATCAAAACCGCCTGCTATCTTTGGCCTGTTGCAAATCTATCAGATCAGAATTGGTGCCGGTGCTGACAAGCTGCTCTGGTTACATCAGGTGGGATGAGGTGATGGATATGCCTGAGGGGGGTTTGCCTCAGGCTAAAATTGGGGTGGGTCAGTGGCTGCCGGGCGTCACCTTTGGCGACTTTGCTGAGCGCACAGTAGCAGGATACTACCATGCCAAAGCATGAAACAATTTGGGGCTGTTTGAACATGCTTAGCTACAAACCAGCTCATGTACACTACCCTGACAGCATGCAATCCATGTGTGCTGCTTTGAATCCGGATGACACTCTGTAGAACTGACACATGCAAATGGACACCCACTGTAGTGCACACTTGAGAAGCCTAAGTCATGGCGCCTGAAGCTTCACAACATCACTCAAACACATCTGAGGCATAAGTGTGACAAGCTTAAGCCAAGATCTGGTGTATCTTAGGTAGTGTTGTGTGTGGTGCTTAGGACTCCTTGGCACGAATTCGCAGTCAAGATTCCTGCATCACACTCCCTGCAGCTGCTTGCATTGCCACATTCCTGCAGCTGTTACGACAGCTGTGAATTAAGCAACATTAATGATGCATTGGCGACAGCCTTAATCACAAAATGATTCTTGTTTTAAATATGAAGACACATCGCTTCAAAGGAATCATGTGACTGCGCAGATATATGCCACATGCCAATAGTTCATGGTATCAACAGCAGCATAGCATAATGGAGGACACAGTGATTGCTCCTCAATCCATTGCTGTGGAGTGCTCTACAACCCTACCTATGTACATACCCCTAGCTGCTGCCCCAAGAGAGCCACCAGACACCCCAACTCAATACAGTGTCCCCATTCATAATTGGCAAAACTAATGAGCAATATCAAACCTGCAACTGCAATTGGGGATACAATCTATACAACCTGCTTAGCTGGGCAAAATATGCCATCAAGGCTTGCTAAGCAGTAGCTACATCGCAGAGGTAACATGCTGGAAAAAGTCTCAGAACTGGTAAAACTGAGCAAAAGCAATCAGTCATTCTTTTCATCATCATGACGGCTGCATTTCAGCCCTAGAATTTACTCAAACAGCAAAATCTGTGTTGGTAGATGTCCAGCCTGCTGAAAGCACAGCAGATACGTTCTTCAGCAGTGATTCACACATTCTGATTGCTACAGGTCATACCAGCATCCACACCTACAGCTGGCTACAATGCTACTGATACACCTGCTTCATCAAATTGAAAGTTGCACAGTCACAAGATGCAGCGTTGACCGCTGCCTGGGACGTTCTTGTGGCGAACGAAACTGCTAATTGCGGCGCCTGTCTGACTGCTGACTACAGTCTGTCATGACTCATCTCACGTGGCAGTGACTACAGTCTGTCATGATTCATCTCATGTGGCAATGACTACACCTAGCACTCATGAGCAAAACGAATCAGACTGGCATCCTGCGCTGCTGCTGCCTCTGCTGGAGTCAGCAGTCATCGCTCCGATTCTGTATATACACAGAAGAAAAAAATCACTATGCTCGCTGGCTGTCCACGTCTGTCTCACAGTGGCGTCATTTAGATTCCCAACATGCATGAATTCTGCATCCTGCTCACTGGCTGCCCATCTCACAGCGGCACTGTTTGGAAGCAACAGTGATGATTGTGATGGACCACAATGACAGCTGTGCGGGCTGATGCCAGAAGCTTTGTCTGACCCCTGCTATCTGTAAGGAAGGTGTCGTCCTGAAAGAGCTCCACCTTGCCATGGAATACCACCTGCAGGTCACCACCAACATGATGGTTCTGGCTTTTTCCCACAGAAACATGGGGTGCATGTCTCTACATATGTAGATTGAGGCTGCGCTAATTTACTACTAGATGAACGACACTGTCGACAGGATTCAAGGGAGGCATGACGACCGCTGCTTACACCCAGCACATGATGTGAACAAGATGGTGTTGCTCATCCTCATGCTGTAGGATTGATTCTTGCATTGTGTGATTTTCACCCAACGTGGCCTTTGCTAAGTCATTTTGCCAGTTGCTCAAGCAGCTTACAAACTGACGTCCTGTTTGAGCAAGTCTGAGGTTGTCCTGGGGCCACAACAGCCCCAGTCAAGAATTTTTTAATATTTGTTTTTTATTTATCACCACTCTCTGTGACCCGGCCCTGGAAGCCTCTTCTTCAAATCACCCTTTGTCATACATGACTCTGTATGATCTTGCAGATTTTGGGCTATGCATGTAGCATGCCAACGTGTACAGTGACTTCTGCACATTGCATGTGTTAGGTTGTCTGACCAAGGTTGTCTGACCAAGCTGTTGAATACTGGCTGTGATGCAAAGGCATCACCATCAGTCACAGGTCGGTGGCCAGAGTCAAGGAAGAAGCATGCATGCCCAAACCAGATGCATGCATACAGGTCTTTGGTACATATATGCACGACTGTCAAGATGCACTGCACACACACAGCATTCCAAGTGTACCCACCAGAAGGGTGGCCTGCCCATTGTCCAACTGAATGTCTGTCCATCTGAGGCTACCTTGAAGACCAGCTGCGTCACAGCTTCTTTGCAAGCTGCTATGCTGCTGTGGCACATCAAGCTCACTTGGTGGATCGGCAGGATCAGACTCGAGGATCAGGGGAATTTCTGGACTCAGAGCTGAGTGTGAGACCTTGAGTGCCAAGTTATCCACAGTAGACAACATCTTGTTGGCTGATGCAAGGTGTGTTGTGTAACTAGTCTGATTCAGGTCCTCAATGTATGCCTACAAGATTACACTTAACCTTAGCGTCAACAGGCAATGCTGGAGTTGGCAAGAATGGGCATGAGCAAAGCAGAGCTGGAGTCTTGTACCCTCTTCAATGCATGCCTTGAGATTTGACAGGCTTGAGGGATAATAGGATGCATGGGTAGGGTGCAGAGATTCCTAGATTGAGTGAGGAAGGAGAAATCATTGCCCTGCTCACCATATGAATTTCAGCATTCAGCCCAATATCCCCCAGCTTGCTCTCAAAGCAGGTGCTACACTTGCTTTGCTGCACACACGCTGGCTCTGCCTGCTGACCAAGCAGGCTGCAAGTTGGGGTGACTGATGACATGACTGATGGAGTGACTAATCTGTTGAAGAACGGGACACTGGAGAGGATTTGGCGCGCGCCAAACAGAGGGGCTGAAGCTGCTGGGGCGCTGAGAAGAGCCCTGGAAGAAGATGAGGAGGTGGCTGGAGCATAGGCGCCTGCAACACAAGATGTGGTTTAACATCACAGATGCATAACAGTCCCATTTTCTACACAAGTTGTTTGCTGTATGTAAGCACTGCTCTCAGATTGTACACATCAGATTTGGCTTCGTGCCTTTAAAGTGAAGTAGCGGATGTGGGTGACTCTCTTGCCAACTCGTGACTGTAGAGGCTCCAAAGTCACACGTTCAACAGCTGATTACCTTCCCTACCGGCTCTCAGCTGAACCCCATCAGAGAATGCATGATACTTTGCTGACACTGCATTCTGGGCAGGTGTTGGCGCTTACAGGATGTGTCAAGCATGTGATTGTGTAGCAGTGCAACAACATAAGGAGTAGTGAACATGGGACAGAGCTATTCACCTGTTGCGGCCATTCCATAATAAGGGCTAGCGCTAGGGCTAGGGCTAGGCGAAAGGGCAGGGCCGTACGCAGAAGTCTCATACCCACCAAATGAATAGCCCCCACCGTAGGATGTTGCAGCTGGGGTTCTGGCATATAGGGCTGAGTCAGCAGCTGCTTGTGGAGATATTGCAGGACTACCAAATAGAGTTGCCGGAGAAGAGGCAGAGCTGTATGATGAAGAGGAGGAGTAGTAAGGCATCGGTGAAGGGCTGTACACAGCAGGAGTGGTTTGGATCCCAAACAGAGGAGTGGCGGAGGTTACAGAGGGTGCGAAGGGGTTAGCCAGAGGAGGATAGGCATAGTAACCTCCATAGCTCTGTGGTCCAGAGTACGCTCCTGGAGGTGCGTAGTATAACACCTATGCATGGCAAAGAAAGCTCTTTTCAATCTCAAAACGTCTATTTTAATTCAGAAACGTCATCCCTACACCACAAACCTAATCTCAGAAACGTCTGGAGACAGTGAAAACGCCTTTCTACATTGTGGAGATGTTTCAGGTTGAGCACAACACGTGAACATGTGGTGACATGCAGAATTGAGCTTGACGAGCAATTTCAGGTCACAAGCAGCAAACATGCAAATGTAGTAGAGAGAGAAGTGTTATCATAGTGCTTGCACTAGTTGTGGCCTAGCTGGGTGTGCAGCACACAAATAGTCGACACAGATATCCTAAGCAAATGTATACTCAAGCATGCTTGTAAACACTGCAAGCAGGGCAAGGGAATAAATCCAGGTGACACACTGGGCAGAGATACATGGTTGCAGGCTAGTAGACTCTGTAGGTAGACTAAGCTAGTCGGAATAGTAGACATCAATGGTATAAAGTTCCCAAGGCAGAATGTGCTGCACTGACCAGCTTTTGCAATGAGAGCTTACTGGAGCAGGTGAGTAGTATGTGGGCAGGTCCAATCTAGGACTGAGGGAAGGGCCCTGGTTGTCTGTTATGGTCTGAAAGCTGCAGTTATCCCCTTGCTTCACCCAGGATCTGCATCACATCAATTAAATTGAAAGTTTACCACTTACACATTCTCTGTATCTCTTTCAAAACTTGTAGGCAAAAAGCTGCATCACATCAAATTGTGTGCTGCACTGGGGTGCCCGGTCAGCCAGACAGTACCTGAGGAGCAGAATTGAGCCAAGCATAGCATTCCCTTGACATGACCAACAGCTGATCTTACATGTGCAGTCAAGTTGGTATTTGCAAATTCTTGGTCACACACAGGCAGATAATGCTGTGTGAACATTGTTTGAAACAAGAATATTGCAGATGAGCCTGCATGCCTTCTCAAGCAGAATCACCAACCGCATATCTCGACCAGCATATGTTATTTCAGGCACTGCGTCTGGTCTCGACTACTAATGTGCATGCCGCAGTGACAGAGGTGACTGATCTGGTCTTTGTAAGTGGCTGAAGATGACAGATTGGGGAGCCTGAAGCATGCTGCATGCCCATCAAAATTTGCCCACAGGCAAAAATGATGCAGGCAGGGGGGGGCAAGAGGTCACTCACACACAGGTGGATGCAGGAGTTGGTTGCTGCCACAGCAGATTCCCTTCATCATCAGCAATCTGAATTCCTTGAGCGCATATGTCTGACAGATCTGGCGCTGCATTTGGCCCTGTACCACTTGTCAGGCCTGTTGTGTTTACTTGGAAAATGAACTGCTGGGGCCCAGTGCTTGTTATGTTCCAGATGTATGCTGGTCCCAAGGGTGAAAGCTGGCCTGCTGGGATTCCAGAAATGCGATCAGCCATGGCTGCTAAGTCATCGTTGAGCCGAATGCCGAATGCAGTTACTGTGGGTAAGCGCACATTAACCTGCAGGTCACAGTATCTCTCTTTGCAATGAGATTGCTGACATCTTGCCAAGGCAGCACACCGCTGCTGACCTGCTGTTTTGGTTGGCTGTCTAAGTAGCAGGCAACGGATTTGGCTGATAACTCCGTGTCAGTCAGCAATGTTCGTATGACATGCTGTAGCTGTCAACTGACAGTGCCACTAAAAATGGAGCACATCAAGCCGGTAGTTTGCCAACAAGTTGCTGAGGCGCACCAGAAATGTGAAAGTGGTGATGCTCGGAGTGGATGACATGGAATACGAGACCGTGATTGGGAGGTCCGTGGGCATTGTTGCATAACACCCATTGGGTGCTTGTCCAACTTCGCCAACAGCTCCAACATGGCTCACAAAAGCCAGCAGCAGAAGTGTGCAAGCTGCCTGCCAAGACAAAGGACTTGTAAGATGCAGATGCAACCATGCTCCTGCGGACGATCATTGACACTACCCACAAGTACATGTGCTGCGTCGCTGCTGTTTCAGAAGCCTTAAGCTTGGTAGACCAAAACGAGAGTCTTTAAGTCGACATGTAAACGTCAGCTGCCTGTATACAGGTTGTGCTCTGCGGAGCGCCCAAACTCAGCTAGGCTCAGCTATACTGAGCTGCACAAGGTCTATGAGCATTGATAACATGAAGGCAATACAATCAACAACTGCTGCGCTGCTTATTAGCACCTGTTCGGTCAAGTGCAGACTACGTACGCCATAGTGCTCATGGCCAGCTCACCTGAGGCCGATTCTGCATCGGAGCCAACAAATAACTCTTGAGAAAATGTGTGGCAGAAAGAGTCATCTATACTACACAAGCAGCTGCGTCTTGCGTAGATGTTCACAGCGTTGCCAGCTTCTGGTCAAGGGGTTGTATCAAGTTTTGACCTGAGTATACGTCAACCTGCTGTGCCAGTGTCTGGGCGAAAAAGAGTAGATACACAGACTGTCACAGGAGTCAGGGAATCGCGGAACGATAACCGTGGTATCGCACCGCCGTGCATTCCTGCGCAGCGACAAAGTTCATGACGCTGGCGGCCTGTGGCGGTCACACTGCACAGCCTGAGGCTCCGCAGCCCATCCATGCAAAAGCCCGCTCAAATTCTGGGCAGGTTCCGACTCAAGGCTACAATTGACTCATATCAGACTGGGCTAATGCATGTTCAAACGAACAAACAAACCCCCCTGGCAGCAGCACCGAGCATACTGTTTTCCACGGACACAAACACCATGAGATCCTTTTTTGCACAGCGAGATCATATGCAGGTTTTCAAGTTCGTTCTGGACTGTCTTGATGTTTTCCACATTTGACCTTTGTCTTCTTCTATATGTGATCAGACTTGCTGGCTGGCTAAAGCATTGTAATCTCTCTCTCTCTCTCTCTGGAGGAGCTACAAGTTGTACACTTTAATATCACGGAGACATTATGATATGTCATGCATTTCACTCACCACAACCACACATTGGCTGCTGCAACCATAAACTGTTGAATTTCAACATGCACAATGCTCAGGCGTTCCAGACAAACGAACAAAAAGTGCTTCGTGTTGTGATCTGGAAGGTACTGATCTAAGTTAACTTAGATGCCTAACTATAGGCATGTCAGCAATGTTTCATTGTTGAACTGCCGCTGGCTGCCTTGAATACAGCACCCTGTGCTCCAACAGCTTAAACCACGTGGACGAGCTCGTCTAATTAGGCATAAAAAGGCACACTGTTGTGACCACTGTTTGCGCAGATAACAATTCACTTTCTGCAACATCACCTGGTGGTCCATGTACTAGGCCTCAGCCTCTAGAGATATCCGAGATGATCTGTACAGATCTTAACATAGATCATGTGACAATGACTGAATTCAGGCTGCTGGACACCACGTGAGGTCTTACACCACAGGCACTCCACTTCGCTGCACATCAGTCTTGTATGCCTCCAGGTGGGGGGCCACGTCCTTCATGGCAACTTGTAAGTAAGCCTGGATGTGGTGCATATGTTCTCACTCTTTCTGCTGATCAGAACATATACACAACATCCAGGCTTACTTACAAGTTGCCATGAAGAATGTGGCCCCCAACCTGCGCAGAAGTGTCAATACAAAGGCTTTGCAGCCATATCGGCCAGCCCTGCCCACTCTGTGGACACACTTCAACGGATCTATGTACAGCTTGCCCCTGGTTTTGGTCATGGGAGCGCCGTTGTTGACCACGCAACTGGTCTGCAGCACACCAAGGGCATCACTCTGAGCACACAGTGTTGTCACATCTGCCAATGAGAGGTATCCAGCAGGTCTCCTACCAACCCAAAAATCTCGACAAAGGAGGTGCATGCGCTGCATGTAGCTGCTCACCGGCATCATGGCAGGCTTTGTGCACACCAGGCATCAGCCGGCTCTTGAAGACTATGTGCAAGACTGTGGTTGCCAACAAGCGCAGGTCATGCAAGTGTCTACTGTGTGAGGGGCTCACCGCTGGCGCATCATACCCCCTTGAATACATGTCAGTGGTGATGAGAACCTTGCTCTCAGCGCACCCATGCTCATGGCCAAGTCGTCCCTGCTCGAACTGCTGCACGGTGTCTACCACGGCTGCTCTCCTTCCCATGGAGCTTGTGGCAAGGTACTCCCCTGTCAAACAGCTGCAAAAACAGCACAAGAGTCAGCAACATGCAAGCTAGATGTAAATGACCAGCCTGCCTTGCTTCAGGGACAAGTCTGTGTAGCCGCCAAGTGTAGTACACAGGCGTTCTTTGACAGCTGATTGCAATGCAATGTAATGTGCCTCAGCTTCCTAGAGAAAGCTTAAGCCAGGTCATTGTGCAGATCAGCTGCTGACATGCCATGATGGGTGTTACATGAGACTAGTGCTGCAGCCTATCAAAGAAGATCCCCTTGTTATCTCAGACCAGAAAGTCTTGGTATGCATGCACAACCTGACACATGCAGCCTAAAGGGAACATGTGCTGATCTCAGGTCTTGACAAGGTCATGGAGCAGCTTTGTTGCACAGGGTTCAGAGCACAGACTCTATAGACATCTCACCGCCGCATGTAAGCTGTTGACATCGGCCACTGCACTTTGAAATATCACCAACCTGTCCTTGCCAGGACCCAGGTGGTTGACAATGGGGAGAGGGCTCCAGGCAGTCTACGTGATGATCACACGTCATCACACCGTGCATCATGTGTTGTAGCTTGAGCTCGTTGGGTCTCAAGAAGATCTGCACACACACAGCAAGCATGTACATATTGTCTGAACTCAAGGGCAGTTTAGTGGAGTCAAGACATGCATTGTATGGTCCTAGTCATCAGAAGGGACGCTTGGCAATCAGCACAGCAACTGCTGAACTGTTGCTGGAACGTGAAGTTGTGCTACTTGAAAAAAAAGTGACAACACATGTTTGCATGCCGCAGCGCATGAAAATGCCTTCCTTGAGACATAGTGATGCCTGTCTAGCGACACAACAAACTCAGCTGTGAGCTGGCATGCACGCCTGCAAGGCATCAACTTACATGCGCTCTGCAACTCACGTAGGGGTGTGCACATTACCTTTCAGCAATCGTTACTGAATGGTAACGCTACGTCAATTACTGCTAATTTACTGTTGGGGTCGTGAAATAAGATAATTCAAGCATGTATTCGTTTCATTTCATTTCATAGAAAATGGTTGAAATAGGCCCAAATGTGCCAATATTAGGAGAGTTGGTGGCGCTATCAGGTTTAGTTAAGGGTTTTTGGAAGAACTTGGGGAATTTCAACCCTGCAAAACCTAGGTTCAGGCCTGTTGAAACAGATAAATCCCTGTTTTGAGGTAGGAATATTGCTCAAGAATTTATTCAACTTTGCAGATGCACCTCCCTCAGCAAGAGCAGTGCATTGCCACTTTCAAAAATGAAACCGGCCATGTATGGCAGTAATAGTTTACTGGTAAACTACTGCGCTACTTATCAATGTGTAGCGTTACTGGGTAATTCTGACCAGTGGTCCGGTGAAATGAGTAATTTGCACACCCCTAATTAGCTCACGCTGCTGCAGTTTCCTTGCCATATGCTGAGTTGTAAGCAACTGTATTGCTGGATCAGCTGCCATTGCAACATGACAGTAAGCATGCTTGGCATGTATGTCATGTCTTACCCGCTGAATGCTTTGACCAAAGAAGTCTACAAGGTAGTCTATAAGATTACCTGGTAGACTTCTTTGGTCCAAGCATTCAGCGGGTAAGACATGACTCACATGCCAAGTATGCTTCCTGTCCTGTTATTCCCAATGGGAATAGGTTGCGCTAAAGAGTCCCACTTGCACATGCTCCCCAGCTGCTTTTCTGTTGGCACTGATGTGCATAAGAATATCTACTGATGGCATCACAAAGTTGGGCTGCATGAAGACACAGACATGCATCAGGTGAAACATATGTGACACCATGCATGGTTCCTTGGCAAGCTGGCAATAGTGATCGGTGTCATTACCTGAGCACACGAGGGTTTAGGGTTTACCCTAAGGTTTTAGGGTTTATAGCTAAAAACCTAAACCCTAAATACCAAGATCCGTTAAGACAAATTTGCTGCCTTCAAGGTGACCTGGCTGGAAGGCAGCAAATTTAAGCGGATCTTGGTATTTGGCATCTTATAGGGACAAATTGTGCAAGCTCATCTAAGTTTCAATCAACCCAAGGCTGTGCAGAGTCATGGGCTAGCTAAGTTGGTCTTCTGGGTGAATGTACTGTACTAATTACTAGTTATAACCATGTTGGACTTAAACTCTACACTTACCCAGAAGGGCTACACCCTAAACATGCTTGAGCAGCATGTGAAATCTGTTTTGCCAAAAAAAGAAGGGAACAGGAATGCATGTGTGAGCTATGAACTGTCCCTGCACTAACTAAAGTCTTGATTCAAAGGCGCAGCAGTTCCCAGCAACAGGGGTGCTCATGCCAAAACACATGTGCTGCATGGGTGCAATGGCACCCATGGTGTCTAGCAGTAGTTGCAGCGTGATTCGCCCATTGCAAGAAAGCACGTTTGAGCCAACATGCGCAAAGCCCAGGGGCAGAGATGCTGATGATGCTGACGATGATGCCAGTGGACTGTAACAGCCATCACACATGTTGGGCTGTTGCAGCTGCACAACCTGTCCTGAGCTGTCCTGAGCTGTCCTCAGCAGCCCAGAGCAGAAGATGCTGATGATGCCGGTGAACCGTAGCTACCAGCAAATGTGGTGCTGCTGCGGCCAGTACAGAAGTGATGGTGGCTGTGGGATGGATCAGATGACCCTGATCCTCACTTGCCTATAGCCGCCCTCGGCCAGTGGCTTGGGCTCAACAGGGTGGAGGTTGTCCTTCCACACGGCCATCTCCTGCTGTGTAGCAATTTGTGGCAGCAACCAGTACCTCTGCCACACAGGGGTGGGGTTTTCTGGGTCCTTCCTGTGTGCCTCAGCATCCACCTTGGCTGCTTCCTCTGCAATTAATAGCCGGGTCGGACAGTTTCACTGGCGCAGAGCTGCACGAGCAAGATGCGATACAGGCAAAGGCACACACAAACTGCAGAGCTGCACAAGCAAAATGCAATGCAGACAAAGGCACACACAGGTGGTGAAGGGACATAACACCAAGCACAGGGAAAGCATGCAAAGCGGTTGAGTATGGGCAAGCATGCAGATCTGAGGCAAGACCTGGCAGGCATGCAGGGGTGTGGTGAGCCCACTGCCCAGCATACTCCTCCAGGGATTTGGACTGCTGGGTGGGCTGTGTGATGTGATGCACTGGAGGGTCGGGGTCCATCTGCTGTGTGGCGTGAAAGTAGCACAGCTCAGCCCTGGTGATTGGGCCGCGCCCACCACCTTGTTCCAAAAACACCCATTCATCCGACAACTCCTGGGGTTCACTGTCCTCATCCTGCAGCCAAAATAGCTTGCTGGGTCAGCGCATACCCTGCCAGCCTGACACCACCTCATGCAGCCTAGGTGGTCCATGTTTCTCAAAGACGCCGATAGCAGACGCAGCTAGGAGCAGCCTCAAAGCAGCAGCAGCGCTCTGACACCCGGGATTGTGGCACTCAATCAATCATGCAACTGTGTGTCATATTGCAACAGGACTTGCTGGTGTTGGCAAAGCATGCCAGGTGCGGAACCCATGTGTGAACATGGCATTGTGTGCGGGAAAAAGTCAAGCACCTGGCAATGTTTTGTGTGACTCTCAGTCTGAGAGCCTAGGAGGCTGGGCGGTGATGCCTGAGGCAGGGATGGAGCCTGGGTGCTGCTGGGCCTATGGTGCCTCTGTCTGCTGTGGCATGCCTGAGGCCGGTGCTCCTCCTGCTCTGGGTTGCGCATGTCTGGGCTTGGGCCAGAGATGGGCTCCCATGGGGTCCTCCCATTGTGAGGAAGGCTGGTCAAGCGTGGCGGGGACAGCCTGTGCATCAGCTCCTCTACCTTGCACTTGTCTGCCTGCACATTGCACTTGTACTCAGCTTTTGCTCCATGTTTGCTGCATGTCCAGCGTTTCATTGCTAGGTGTCTGGAAGTGAAGTACCATGTGGGCCACACAGCAGTACTGACTGATGTGATCATCAGCTTTTGCAGGTGGTGGTGCGTCAAGTACCCAAAGTGACGTCAACAACAGCATGGCGACATGCGACTTGACAGATGCTGTGCATGCACACCTTAGCGGCCTCATGTTGAGCTGCCCTCAAAGCCAACAGCTCCTGCCGCAGCTTTGATAGCTGCCTCTCCTTGTGCTGCACTTCCTGCAACACAGCTGTGGATCAGATGCCAATGCCAAGGGCCAGCAGTGTGCGGCAAATTTGAGGTAGGGATTATGCTCAAAAACTTGGCAGATGCATCTCCCTTAGCAAGAAAGAAATCCCTAAGTGTGCCGGGAGATTTGAATTGAGTGCAACCAAGATGCCTGAGGGTTCACATGCAGCACAGCCAACACCAGAAACACCTCACAGCAGCTTGCACACCAGAGGAATAGCCCTGCTGTGATCACCTTGGCAGAGTGCTGCCGGGCCTCATGGGTGGAGGCAAGTTGCTGCCTGAGAGTGGCATTTGCCTGGTCTCGCTTGAGGACAACCCGATGCAACTGTTCGCGCTGCCGCTCTTGCTCCTGCACAATGCATACAATGTCAGGTCTGCATGCTGGGGAACCAGCTGTGCAAAACTAGATGTGCTGATGGTGGCCCTGCCATGAAGAATGACAGCTTGACGGTGGGTGGCAGCAGCAAACCAGTACAAAGTCAAGCTCAGGGTACTGCAAAACCTCACTGACACCAACCCTGACAATCGCAAAGACTTGACGGTGTCATTGATGATAGAGCGACACTCACTTCATTGTGGGCTGACATGGCCTGCCTGGCATCCTCCAGCTCCTGCAGGGACTCCTCCCTGACTACGCGCACCTGCTGCTGTGCAGCTTCCAGACTGGACTGCTTGGTCTGCAGGTCCAGCTCTAGCCCACTTCTCTCCTCCACCAGAACAGCCACTTGCTGCTGCAGGTCTTCCCCTTGCTTCTGCAGCACCATCACAGATCAATGGGAACTGCTCCAGAAGCTTCCACCATGATTGGCTCAAGTGTTCACAATCTTTCACAGCTTGTTTAACAAGAATGATGATGATAATAATAATGATAATAATAAATTCTAAAACGTGCACTTAGCCAGCAGGCATCAGGTACGTGCGACGCAAGTCAGTTCCCTCCAGACAGGCTTGTTCAGAGCATCATGGGTGTAGCGGTTTAGGTTTAAGTTGTGAATGTCAAACGAAACAACATCGTTTAGGGTTTATAGATATAGGGTTTATAGATATAGTGCTCACAATCTTTCACAGCTTGTTTAACAAGAATGATGATGATAATGATAATGATAATAATAATTACTAAAACGTGTACTTAGCCAGCAGGCATCAGGTACGTGCAACGCAAGTCAAATCCCTCCAGACAGGCTTGTTCAGAGCATCATGGGTGTAGCGGTTTGACTTTAACTTGTGAATGTCAAACAAAACAACATCGTTCCAAACAGTCCCAGGTCTGCCACGACAGTTTTGGCCTACTGACTGTCCATGCATGAGTACTTTGGGCAATCTGCTGTCAGCCATCCTGCAGATATGACCACACCACCTAAGCCTCTTGCTTCTAAGCTGAGATTCAACAGGAAAAGTTTCACACCGCTTCAAGACGACAGAATGTGATCTAACAAAGAGATGCCACAAATCCGCCTTGAACAACGCATGTGATAAAACAGACAGCTGGTGGAGACGCTTGTCAAGCAAGGACCAGGTTTCACCACCATACAACAGCTTGTTTCAACTTAGACAACTTGAAAAACTTGTCGAGGGAGTGAGTGCTTCAGCTGGTCATTGCTTTTGCCGGGAACAGAAGCTTCCATTGGAGCAACAAAGCACGCGAGAAGTGAATAGGGAGGCAGCAGCTCTGCAGGTGACAACATTCCTGACAATCGCAATGACTTGACAGTGTCATTGATGATAGAGCGACACTCACTTCATTGGTGGCTGACATGGCCTGCCTGGCAACCTCCAGCTCTTGCAGGGACTCCTCCCTGACTTCACGCACCTGCTGCTGTGCAGCTTCCAGACTGGACTGCTTGGTCTGCAGGTCCAGCTCTAGCCCCCTCCTCTCCTCCACCAGAACACACACTTGCTGCTGCAGGTCTTCCACTTGCTTCTGCTGCATCTGCAGCACCATCACAAATCAGGGCCAGGTGCTCCAGGAGCGTCAAGACAGCAGCTGCGCATGGTTCAACAGTGTGAGACAATGGCAATGACACAAATGCTTATGAAGTCCCTCAGCATGGTGCACCACTAGCTTTCTCAAGTGCAGGTTTGCTGTTTGCTCCTCAGACTGCAGAACGTGACTTCCATGCAGGTAGGCAACTCCAGCCGGCTTTGTGGTGCCTGGGAGCGTCGTCAGATGACAATCATTATGCATTCCTGACCTGACGCTTTTTGCTGAGCTGCTCCTCACACACTGCCTTCGTCAAAGCACTGCTGATGACCATCTTTGCAAAGGCTTGACGAGTGGCATCTTCAGCCTGCCGTAGCTCCTGCTGTAGCTGGTCATGACCTGTTCTCTGCAGACATCATCATGAAACTTGATGTTATTGAGGCTGCAGCGTAAGTGGCCCGCACAATCACAAAGGCCAGTTTGAAAACACCTTGTGCATTATACAACCCAACAAATGTAAAAAAAACACACCTTCTCGAGGACAGATTGGCCATTCTGTGCTGTCGGAAGTCTGCTTGGGAGCAGCTTCACTTTGCTCTTTTGCGATTTGCGTCTTGAGGACCTTGCCTCAAAAGCTGACATCCCATGCCTGGTTCCATTTGCTAGTACCACCTCTTGTCAAACCTCTTGTCAGCCGTGGCTTGTACGCACGTCACTCTCAAACACGAGTATGCTCCGCGTCTCCGGCCATGGTTGCAGACACAGCCGCATGTTTGCAGCGTACGAGACATTTCGTGCAGTGGTGCGGCAAGCCAGCAAGCCCATAGGTATGGTCACTCAGCGACCTCTCCTATTGGTGCACGGCAACTTTTCTGAGGCCTGGTAGTGGGACGGCTTCAAAGCTCAATTGTTGGAACGCGGCTACACCGTTACACGATAAACTTTCACTGGAAGCGCAAGCAGTCGGGGCAACTGCCCGGTGTCGCAGATCACGCTTTACAGACCACAGACTGTGTCAGACAACACAAGCTTAGCGAGGTGGTGCTTGTTGCACATTCGTATGGCGGTGTGCCGGCCATGCAAGACGCTGCAGGTAAAGCTCAAGCAAAGACAGCGTGGTGCACGGTTTCTGCACTGTCATGCAAAGTTCAGGTCACTATATGCACACAAAGTATGCTACCCGTTGACGGGCTGACTTCCACAACTGATAGACCATCTTAGCTTGAGCACATATGTTGGACTAAGCATCTGCCGCAATCTTCATGAATGCACACATTTTGCAAAACAACCAAAGCATAGCTCAACAAGCTCCTGCCCGGGTGCTCAGACTTATAGAGCAAGAGGATGGCAAGTCTGATGGATACTGGTTTAGAGAAGTGGTGTCCTATCAGGCAGTAAAGCGGAACTTCTTTCCGGTGTGAACGACAGGCTCATCGCCTCTTGTTGTCGGTGAAGACGTCTACAAAACCTGCCTCTGCTGCAATTCTCTGCATCTTGTGCTGATACTTACAGATGCTTACTGATAACGTTATTGCAGCATTTGTCAGACCAGGAAGTAAAACAGCTGTATGACAAGATGCACCCAGAGCCAATTACAGTGTGGACAGGCAAGCTCGCTCTACCTGCCAGCTTTCACTCAATGCCATGTCATTACATCCTGTTTACTGACGATGTGGTAAGCAAACTGCTTCCACACATGATACTGTGACTAAGGTAAGTCCATCTTACTATCTCTCCTGCTCTCTATGGCCTAGACATGCTGCCATGATACTGTTTGAGCTCAAGCGTATGGCTACTAGCTCACTGGTCATGTAGTTGGCGGTCTTGCCATTTGAAAGGCAGCAGATGCTGGATTGCTTCACACATGTGCAGGTGTTGTTGTGTAATGTGTGTCAGCCTTTTGCTATGAGCACTGCACGCAAAGAAAAGTGTCATGCAGGCTATTTGTCCAGGCTATTGGCGGGACATGGCAGACAAGCTAAGTTCTATTCACCCAACCCAAGTTCACACCCTGCCTGGCCATCATTTTGGCTACATGGAACGCCCTGAGGAAGTGATCAACACACTAGATTTTGACATGAGCGTTTTGACATGAGCGTTTGAAGGTCATGACACAAAGAGCTGTAGCAGGAAGCAAGGCAGGAAGAGCAGAATTGCAACATGCAACATCTGCGTAGCCCATGCCACACAAGCTTGCCACACCAGTCAGCTGGCATCCTGTTGCAGCATCATGAGATGGGCCTTTTTCAGACATGGTGCTGCAACCAGAATTGCTATCCTGCCAAGGCTGTTGCATGCAAGTTGTGAGTTGTCTATTTTAGCATCATCAATCCACATTGCCCTACTGCCCGCCCACTGCAACATTCGTTTGCCTTTGGAGTGTTCCATTGACCATATCATTTGTGACAAGGTGAGCTGTCTGGATTCTTTAGCTGCAGCAGCATCAGCAGCAGAGAATGTGATGCTGTGCAGTGACCAACCACTGCGGCTGCCTGCTTGGCTGTTCATACCACCTGCAGCACATAGGCAATAGGACTCAGGGTATGTTCATGCGTCCAGCAAGCACGTTTCCAGCAGCTTTTGATAGACTGTACATTGCCACCAGTGGCTTGGCCTCGCCACCAGCTTGCTCTGGTGACTTCCATCGACGTAACTCTCTGCTTGTAGTTGGATTAGAGTTTGATTACATTTGAAGGAATCTGATTTGATAGAAAAGCCACGCTGCTAAGACAAGAGCGTGGCCTGCAACCATGCTTGTCATGATGCATTGCAATGGGAAAACACGTCAACACCCTGGGCGAACTTTGAAGCTGACATGAAACAAACTTATGCCTGATGAAGCCCATAAAGAACACACGACGCATCTAGAGCCTTGTAGTACTTTCTGGCAATAGACTTTAAACATGATGGGTTTGATGTGATATCGTGCTGCATGGTTGTTCCCCCGGCAGGGCAAAGATCCAGGATAAAGTAAGTTCCGGGAGCCAGCGCAAAATCCTCTGATTCATCTTGCAGCAGCTGCGAAAGAAGGGGGTGACAAATTTGGTAGTTCCTCAGTCAGTATGCAGGTCAGCCTTGGCTCAGCAAGCACGTCATCATACAACGCGACTATGCTTCGGCTCTCCGTCCATGGTTGCAGACCCAGCCGCATAATTGCAGCTTACACGGCACCTCGTGCACTGGTGCGGCAAGCCAACAAGCCTGCCGGTATGGTCACTCAGCGACCTCTTCTTTTGGTGCATGGCAACTTTTCTCAGGCCTGGTCGTGGGACGACTTCAGGGCTCGACTGTGGAAACGCGGCTACACTGTTTACACCATAAACCTCCATTGGAAGCGCAAACAGTCGGGGCAACTGCCGGGTGTCAAAGATCACGCATTGCAGGTCATAGACTGTGTCAGACAACACAAGCTTAAAGACGTGGTGCTTGTAGCTCACTCGTATGGCGGCGTGCCTGCCGTGCAAGCCGCTGCAGGTAGACAAAGACAGCGTGATGCACTTTTCTGTCACGAGAAAGTTCAGGTCAACGCGTGTACACATAATTTGCTAGTATGCTTCCCGTGGAAGGATTGGAACTCATTCACGTCTGACAAACCGTTTCTACTTGAGCAGATATGCCGGACGAGATATCTGCAGCAATCTTCATGAATGCACACATTTTGCAAAATAACCAAAGCATAGCTCAACAAGCTCCTGCTCGGGTGCTCAGTCTTATAGAGGAGGTGGCTGACAAGTCTGATGGATACTGGTTCAGAGAAGTGGTGCCATATAACGCAGTGAAAGAGAATTTCTTCCCGGTATGCATGACAGGCTCATTGCCTCTTGTTTGTCTTTCAAAACATCCACACTCAGTAACTGCTTTTCTCTTGCATTTTTCTACATCTTGAGCTGACATTAGCCAAGGCCTGATGCTTACTAATAGCAGTACTGCAGCATTTGTCAGACCGGGAAGCAAAGCATCTTTATGACAAGATGCACCCAGAGCCAATTACAGTATGGACAGACAAGCTGACTCTATCTGTCAGCTCTCAGGCCTTACCATGTCATTACATCCTGTTTACTGACGATGTGGTAAGCAAACTCCATGTACACATACACTTTGAGTAAGCTAGTGCGTCTTTGTACGTCTCCTGCTCCTAGACGTACTACTTTGCTGTCGTTGAATTTCAAGCCTATGGCTACTGCAGTCAGCAGTCTTGCACGTCTCAAAATGCAGCAGATATTTGATTGTGCAGGTGTCGTCTCACTACATGTACATGTGTCAGTCTCTTGCTACAAACACTGTGTAGACAGAACAGTGTCATGCAGGCTGTTAGACCAGGCTATTGGCGGGAAATGGCAGACAAGCTAAGTGCAATTCACCCAACCCAAGTCCACACCCTGCCTGGCCATCATTTTGGCTTCATGGAACGCCGTGAGGAAGTGATCAATATACTAGATAGAGTTTTGGAATGAGCATCAGAAGGTCGTGACACAAAGAGTTGTAGCAGGGATCAAGGCAGGAACAGCAGAATTGCAACATGCAATATCTGCATAGAACATGCCACACAAGCCCGCCACACCAGTCATCAGGCATCCTATTGCAGCATCAGGAGATGGGCCTGCTTCAGACATGATGCTGCAATTAGAATTGCTATCCTGCTAGGTTTATTGCATGCAAGTAGTGAGTTGTCTATTTTGGCATCATCAAGCCACATTGCCCCACTAACCGCCCACTGCAACATTTATTTGCCTTTGGATTGTTCCATTGACCATGTCATTTGTGACAAAGTGAGCTGTCTGGATTCTTTGGCTGAAGCAGCATCAGCAGCAGAGAATGTGATGCTGTGCAGTGACCAACCACTGCGGCTGCCTGCTTGGCTGTTCATGCCACCTGCAGCACATAGGCAATAGGACTTTAGGCATATGTTCATGCATTCAGCAGGCACAGTTCCTGCAGCTTTTGATAGACTGTACATTGCCACCAGTGGCTTGGCCGCTCCACCAGCTTGCTATGATGACTTGCACTGACGTAACTCTTGTATGCTTGTGATCAGCTCAGAGGTTGTTGTGATGGTAACTCTTGTATGCTTGTAATCAGCTCAGAGTTTGATTGTGTGTGAATCTGATTTGATGAAAATGTCATGCTGCTAAGACAAGAGGGTGGCCTGCGACCATGCTTGTCATGATGCACTGCAAGGAGAGAATCTTTAACACCCTGGGCTCACCCTGGGCAAACTTTGAAGCTGTGCACAAAACCAAAAACTACGGCTGATGAAGCCCATACAGGACATGTGACGCCACTAGTGGAACATCACAATTTGCATTATGCTGCAAGGTGGACAGCCACACACACTGTTGTCTGCACTTGATGCAAAACGGCAAAAGCAGAGAGCAACAGCGTCTCCTACACAAACGCATGCAATGCAATGCGTGTTGCATGCAATAGGTCAAAGGCCTCCCCATGCCTCAACACAGCGAAGCAGTCTCCCGGGGTGTGCACGAGTCCATGCATGTCAGTGTGTCACCTGCTGATGCGTCGCTGGCCTTCTCAAATGGGCTCATCAGCCTGACTGGATTCCAGGTCATGCCTGAGCTGGCTGCAGCCTGACACGAGCCTGTCACACTCATAGCACGGCCACTTGCACTCACAGCTCTGTTGGTGCTTGCACTGGCAGTCCTAGCACTAGCACTTGCTGCAGCATTGTCCACAGCACCAGCACAGCTTGGCGGGAGTTTGGAGCTTGCCAGCCTGGCATGCTTTGCCTGCTGGGCTGGTGCTTGGCCGACTGCTCTGACAGCAGTCCCTGGGACTGGTGAGGGCTGAAGCTGGAGGGGCTGTGCCTGGCTGCCCCTGAAATGGTTGGCCACAGTTCCTGGCTGCTGCTGTAGCATTGACTTTCTCGCTCTCTCTAACACACCTATGCAGTGGGCTGCGCATGTCAGCACTTGACACACGCATCATCCTTTGCCAGCCATGCGCCATGTCACGGAATTCATACAGGAATGTTGTGATACATATTAGCTGATGGGGAGACAGCATGATCCCCTTCATAGTTCTGCTTCATAGCCTCTTGCAAGTTCACTCCTTGTACTCTGCCAGCCAGAATCCTCACTGAATATCAATCATCTGCGTTCTATCAATGACACAGGCTTGAGTCATGTACTTAGTAAGCATGACAAGTGATTGATGTAACTATTTATATTTTAAGTTAGTTTATTACCAAGCTCTTTTCTGATGGCTTCAAGCTTTGCCCTGGCTTGCTGAGCTGGATCAGTTTGCTGCACAGCAGACCCAAGGGGCTCTGAGGGCTGTTGCAGCCGCCCTGGCACCTGCAGAGGCCCTGCTGGCCTTGGGCACAACAGCCCTGCCCTCTGCAACGGCCCTGGCGCCAGAGGCTTCTGCCCTAGATGTAGCTGTGCCCGGTTGGACTGACGCTGCCTGGCAACCTCTAGAGATGAGAGAGCCTTCACCTGAAGCAGCAGCAACAAACAGGCTGATCCACAATGTGTTGAATAGCCACAAGATGCACGCTGCCTTTGGTAGTCAGTGCACTTGACCCAGACTGCAACACTGTGATACTGTATGCAGCTAGCTGGTCGGCTACATCTCTCTGCCAGTGATGCAGTCATGGGAACTGGGTTTAGGGTTTGCAAAAAGGGGAACTCCAGCTGCACAGCTGGTTCATACACCACACAACAGAATCACCAACAGGATGCTCTGGAGAGACAAGACTTGCCCTGCACATACCTAGCTCATCACAGGCTGGAACGCGTCAACTACTATTGCCAATACTATCACAACAGCATCAGCAGAAAGGCTGGTCTGCAGAAAGGCTGGTCTGCCATGGCAGTCTCACCTGTGCCTCTGATAATGGCTTGCTATCTCTACCACACGGGAGCCCTGCCTGTTGCCCAGGATACCCTTGCTGTGGCTTCATGCTGCTGCCACCACCAAACTTACCCTTGCCGAGCTGTGCCATCAAAGGTGGCTGCTGTTGCTGTGCAGCAGCCTTTGCCAGGCCTGCAGGCTGCTGCTCAGCAGCTACCTGTGCATGCCCTGGACCAGCGGACTGCTGACAAACAGCTTCCTGTGTGGCTGCTGTTGAGGCTGTAGCTGCGGGCTGAGTCGAGTGGGTAGCTGGTCCAGACCTGAGGTGTGACTGGAGAGCTTCAGCACTAGACATCCTGGAAAATGAATCAAGAACTGCTTCTGCAGCTGCAGCTTCCTGGGACAATGCATCATCAGCTGCCTGCTGTCCATGCTGGGAAGTTAGCCCAACACGCTGAGCATGCTGTGGCAGGAACGCACTTGAAGCTGGCCCAGCTGCTGAGCCATGCTTTGCTGATGACATCAAATTTGAATGGGGTGCTGGGGCGGGGAAAGTCCCTGGTAGGGCCTGCTGTGCATGCTGTGGCTGCTGCCGGCTGTCGAAGGAGTCTGCCTGCACATGGACTGCAGACACAGCTTGCACTGCTGCTGCACCAGGATATGACCTCAGACTGTATGACAGCTTGCTTCTGCTTCTAGTGCTGCTGGCAAGGGATTGAATAAAGGACTGGGGCTCGTGGCGGCAGGGTGTTCCCAGTTTGGGGCAGCCCACGGGCTCAAACAGCCCTCCCAAGGGCTGTTTGGACTGCGCAATGGGCACTGATGGCTGGCTGCTGACTGATTTGGAAGCTGCCTGACCACCTTCTGCTTCAGCTTCCTTGGTGCCTGTTTGCTGGCGGCGTCTGCTAGTCATGTGGGCGTACAGGCCAACACCTGAAGCAAGCAAGGCAGTTGGGAGAAAGTCAGTGATCTGAGAGCCAATGCTGCCTGCACAGTAGGGCACCGGGCTAATCTCCACAGGATTGTGAACATGATCGGCGCCAAGGAGAACGACCAACACCAACAAATGTAAGACTGCAGTCATGTCAAAGCTGACAAGTAGCACACAAGACAGCTCACAGGCATACTTGGCCTTCACAGCCTGTCAAGACCTGCACTGCAAGACAACAAATATGTATTCCAGGGTGTGTTGTTGGCATCAAACTGATTATTGAAATGCAACAGGACACTGCAAATATGTGATAGTGCTACACTGTTCCCTGGCATTGTCCTGCAGTCTTTTCAAAAACATGCCAGCTGCAATTTTTCTCGCTTGACTTTGCTAGACTTCCTCTTTGTTTGGCTGCACATACATGTCACCTACAAAGCTTTGTCTCACTCAAAAGTCGCAGCTCTCCAAGGCAATCGTCTGCCAACCTCCCTGCATGAGTCCTAAAGGCAGAAAATGTGGACCTGATCAGCTGCAGATGCATGCACTCAGAGTGAAGTGTGGCCATCTCAGCAACTGAGAGAATGTGTACATACCTAACAAGACTGCTCCAGCAGCGATAGCTCCCACGATGATTCCAATATCTCTAGTTCCCAATCCACCCCCACCTGCTGTGCCACTGCTCCCAGCAGGGCTCACACTTGCATCATCCCTCCCAACAGAAGTTGCTGATGCATCAACACCACCGCCTGACAAGCCTGATGTTCCTGCTGAACCACTCGGTGCCAATGCTGTTGTTGCTGATGTGGATGGTGGTGACAAACTATCTGGCTGTGATGGTAGCAGCATGCGTGGTATTAAAGGTGAGGAAGGGGCAGCTTCCCCACCAGCTGCAGCAGCAGGTGCTAGGGCAGCTTCGGGAGCAGGGACAGGGGCAGGCATGGGGGCTGGACCAGGGGCTGGCGGGAAGCTGGTGTAACTAGGTAACGGAATGCCGTAAGGTAATGCTGGTGCAGGCAGCATCTCAGGTCCAGGTGCACTGGCAGAACCCACAGGGGTCGATGCAGACCCATAGGAGGGGTTTGAAGAGGGGGTGGGGGACAAGGCAGGGGGCTCTGAAGGGCCGGAAACAGGAGGAGAAGATGCAAGGCGTGAGGTTGCAGAGCCTGGAATTTGCAGTGATGCAGAAGAAGATGAAGGGAATGGTGTGTTGTATGACTGAGGGGTAGGCTCAGGCATGGTCACAGGGGATGGTGAGGGGGTGATGGTGGTGGGTTGACTGGGGGTGCTGATGAGTGGTGATGGGATGTTGAAAGAAGAGGAAGAAGAAGGTAAGGGAGGGCATGCTGGAGCCTGACATGTGAGGGGCTGCAGGGCGTTTGGCCCTGCGGCTACTAGGGCTGAGGCAGGTGATGCAACAGCCGCAGCAGGTGCCATGACAGCTTCGGCTGAAGGAGCCAAGCCTGTCTGTGCTGTGAATGGAATGAGTAAGGGTGGAACAGGGGCACCAGGGCTGGGGCTAGGGCTCATCTGAGCCAGCAGGGCGGCCGCAGAAAGACCCTGCCCTGGAGAGGAGATCTGCAAAGAAGAAGGGGATGATGCAGACGCAGGCGAAGGAGACAGCGAAGATGAAGAAGGTGAAGGGACAGGAGTGGGAGTTGAAGAGGAAGGAACAGGAGTTGAAGTAAGAGAGAAAGTTGGAGATGAGGTGGATGAAGAAGCAGATGAAGAGGGAACCACAGGTAGTGCTGGTGAAGACATCAAAGGGCTCATGGTTGCAGTGACCCCTCCTGGAGAAAGAGAAGAAGAGCCGGAGGGGCTGGTCCCAGCAGGGCCGCCAGAGGCAGGAGACACAGGGCTGCTCCCGGCAGACCCATTCAAAAGCAAAGGAGGAGAAGCCAGAGTGGGGCTGCTGGGGGATGTCCCATTCAGCTGGGCTGATGGGCTGGGGATGCTTGCTGTGCCATTGGTCCCCGGGATGAGGACAGAAGCATTGCTGGGACTTGGTGCCGGCGCCAAATTCCCGCCATTTACAGACTGGCTGGAATCTGAAGCGGTGGGCGCTGAAGCACCAGTGCTGATGTCTGGGACTGTGACTGTGGGTGGGGACTCTTCTGCCCCAGCAGAAGGGGCCTCTTCTATTGGGGATTCTTCTGGGGCTGCCCCAGGGCTGAGGGCGACCAGATCATTGGTAGGAACATTGACAGTGCCAAGGTTTGATGCAGGGGCTGTGCCATTGACAAGCCCCTGCAGAACAGAACAGGCAATCACAAGAGTGCTGTTCAGACCTGGCCTCAAAAAGGTGCGTTTTTGCTTCTGCCAGGTAGACAAAAGCTGTAGACAAATGGTGTAGACAAATGGTGTGGCATGTGTCTGCAGAGGCAGAACCGCTGATGTTCTACCAGGCCGACAAATGCTGTAGACAAATGACGTAGACAAATGCTGTAGACAAATGCTGTAAACAAACACTGTAGACAAATGCTGTAGACAAATGCTGTAGACAGATGGTGTGGCTTCTGTCTGCAGAGGCAGAACAGCTGATGTTCTGCCAGGTGGGCTTAAGGTACATTGCCAATAGCCTGGTTTGTGATATGACTATCAGGGACCAACCAGCACCAGCAGCAGCAGCAGCAGGGGACTTTTACAGCAATGGCACAAGCCTGCTCATACCTGCTGTGCAGTGATGTCTATCTGGTACTGCCCAAATTTGCCGCCATACCCATCCACCACAATGGCATACGCTGAGCCTGCTGTCATGTTCACCTGCACAGACCCAGAACCTTTCACTCAGACAGAGGCGGCGAAAATAATATAATAATAATTATTACAACCCTTTCCAGCTCATGATGAGCTAGGTACGTGCAGGAAAAGTGCAGAGCAGCCTGTCTTGTGCATCCCTGTACACAGACAGAGGCGGCAAGATGTGCGTCAACGCTGACTTGTCACTTTGTCTAGGGTTCCTGGGCCTCAGGAGTTGTGACCTATACATTCCTAAACCCTAAATGAATCGATCATGGGCCAAATGCTATGCTGGATGCTATTGACATGCTCAGAGGCAGGTACTGCCCTGCTGTAACACAAACTGACTAATACTGTGATGCTGCTGCCCAGCAGACTGAGACAGCTGCATGTATCATACAGAAATGCGCGAATGGGCTTGGTGGCCAAAGATGTCAAGAAGACTGCAGGCAGTGTCTTTGCTGTGATGCAAAAACTTGCCTAGAGCCAAATGCAGTAACTGCATGCTCCATTGTGGGGATGCTTGATTGCCTTGGTGCAGCATCAATGCCCAAACACAGACACGGTCTCAGAGTTGGAAGCAATGTACCAAGTGGAACTATGCAAAGCTGCCTGGACCTTGCTGAGGTAGCTGCACGCGCCAAACTCAGAGCATGTACTTGCATTCGGCCTTTTTGTAGCCACACACACACACCCACACCCACACACAAACACATACGCACACACACACATGCCTGGCTTCACGTCATGTCTCCAGAATGCAGACAAGTACAGCAAGGTAGATCACCTGGAGCTGACTAAGGTAGCTGCAGGCATCATCATTGCAGGCCACAAGCTCCATGAGCCCCGGCCCAGTTGCATTGCCCAGCACATACAGCACCGTGTCAAAGTCATCCACAAACTGCGCTGAGTTGCAGGTGGCAATGGTGACAGTGCAGTCTTGCTGTGGCTGGAAGAAGTATGCCACGTCCTGCATCACATGAGCTCCCCAGTTCATTCATTCTATACCTTACAGTCTGGGGTGTGGAGCTAGTTGCGAGTCATCAGACATCCTGGCTTGAAAGCACAGGTGTATGTGGTGTGCAACAGTTAGTCAGGTCAAACGGTTTCAGCTGGTCCCTACGACCTGTGAGTCATGATGGCCATGTAGAGTTCCTGACTGAGGCATGCGTCACTACCATATCTTATGCAAGGGTTGATCACAAAGCGCACAACAGTCTGCACGCTGCCGGGGGATGCGACACAGAAGATGCAGAAGGATGATTCAGGCTGGAAACGCTGCGCTTGCATGCGTCTGACTGCATGTGCTTGTCTGTCTTGCATGTAACGTCACCAAGACATGACAGTGTCCACAGTGGACAGTGTGACAGAGTGGCAGTGTGGCCGTGTAGAGAAGTGAGCAGAGCAAGCTGGGCAGAGCAAGCTGCAGTGTAGCAGCTGTACCGTTTCCATGACATGCAGCAATGTCAGCTATGCCAGTGTGAATACAGAGCAAGCAAGGCATGCGATGATGTCCTTGTGCTGAGCATGGGACAATGTCTGACACTGTCAAGAGGATTGCAGATGTGGCGTGTCAAGGCAGACACTGACCTTGCTGCCTGCAGAAGCTGTGCTGTTCTGGTTCCCACAGGGAATGTCATAGTTGTCTGTGAAGAAGTAGGTGTTGCCCTGGTCGCTGAAGGGCAGGCTCAGCATGGCCTTGGGGTACTGCACAGTGTCTCCCTTGCTGTCTGACACCTGTCATGCACACACACACCATAAGATATGCATACTTGGATATGTGAAGGCTTGCCTTGCTTGTTGAAGGCAGGCACAGCATGGCATTACTGTACTCCAAGTGACCCTCGTGCTGGCTGACATCTGTCATACATACACATCTTTGTGCACATTGTTTGTACGCATGGGGGGGTTTTGTACCCTGCTCACTGCAGGGCAGACACAGAATGGCCCTCCACTGTGTCAACCCTGCCATACAACGTATGACATATGCACAGTGTAAAGTGCACATTGTTCAAGCGTCAGCCCTATGAAGCGGCTGTGCATGCAAAGGTTGTGCTTTCTGAGGCAACCTAAAAACAGATGTGGGGGCAATATCAGGACCACCAATAGGCAGTACAGGTGTCTGTTCAAGACAACTTCTCAGTCATCTCTCAATCTCAGAGCTGACATTGCAAGATCCTCTGTCTGGTGCTAGCTGCACTCAACAGGATTGCAGAGTGCGTTGTCTTCGCGACAGCTGTAGTGTATATACAAGTGCTCACAAGACCTTTCCATGCCAATTGCTTTGTGCACCCGCCAGCAGCAGGCTGCTGTATGGCCTTCTGAATTGGGGTGAGGCATACCTGATACCTACCTGGCTAATGCGAGAGCAAAGGCTGGCACAGGTGAAAACACATAAATCAAATCAACCCAGCAGCAGCAGCCCATAAGAGCTGAAAGCCAGGACTCACCTGGAGGCGGGGGTGGGTGTTGTTGAAGTTGCTGTCATTGCTGGTCAGGTCCAGCTGGATATAGAAGTCATCACTGTCCACAGACTGATACGCCTCACCTGCTGCGCTCATGTTCACCTGCAGCAAGGCGTGACCTTGTCAGTCAGTTTGCAACACAATGCATCTCACATAAGTGGTTGTGTTGTTGATGAGTGGCAAAGCAAGCAGGTGTCCGTAGCAGAATGAACAGTAAGGTTGGACTGCATATGCAATGGCACAGGTTCCATGACTGATTGACTAGATTGGCCTTGTCGCAAAGCACATGTACCCCTGCTTGCAAGCTACGATGGGTGATGACTCATAACAGGCTCCACTGCTCCAGGCTATCAGGTACTAAATAAGAGGACTGACAAGTTGACAGCTGCTATAGACCACATCGGCCGACAAGTCGTAGGCACCTTGACTGCCAAAACAGGACCTCATATAGGAAGCTATACAGGGCTGGGAGGTATCTAACCCTGAGGCCACTTACAGTCTCATTGTATGAATTAATGATACGTGAATGAGTGGGATGATGGATGGATGGAATGAGTGAATGAAGGACACCAGCTGCAGTACGTACCAGCTGTGGCTCTGACCAGTTGCTTGGGGTGAAGAGCAACTGTTGGGGAGTAAGTGTAGCCCTGGAAACATTGGACAAGCTGACTGCAACTGCTACGCTTCCCATTGGTGCCTGCACATCAAACTCATGCATCTGTGAGTCAGTGTGTCTCTGAATCCAGCAAGGCATGCACGTAAGATTGCTGGTGCTTTGCAGACCTAGATGATGATAGAGAGTCAAGGCACAGTCTGTAGCTTGAAGGTAGAATGCATGTGCAGGCCTGTGCAGAATAGTGTGTTGTTCAGAAGGCACGCAACCAGACCTTTTATTTGCTCCTTGAGCTCGATGCAAGGCAGATAGTCCAGACAGAGCTTGGTACAATCACTGACTTGATCACACTGATCACATCTGTTTGCCAGTTGGTGAGAGCTGACACCAAGGAGGAGGCAAGGCAAGCAGTACAGAAATCAGACACGAATGCGGTTGCAGCAAAGTGATGAGGTTGTGAGACTTCAGCAAAGCTACCTGAGCTAGGGTGACATTGACAATGAAGGGCCCAAAACCATTGGCTCCTCCAGTGATCTGCAAGTCAAGCCCAAGTCTGCCGGAAACATAAGCTGTCTGTCATGCAGCACGTGCAGTCTGTACTCTTGGTAAACAAGATGCCAGCATGTCTTGTCACCCAAGCAGGTGGCGTGTAGCCATGTGTGTGGGAGAATGCCATGATTCGCATGAACAAGATCATGACAATGATCACATGTGTACATGATTAGCGTGGCTAGCCAGCTTTGGCTGAAGAAGTGTTTGTCAATTCAAACAGGTGCCAAAGCTCCTTTTGCGACAGAAGTAAAATGCATTTGTGGACTGCACTTCGGTTTGCATGGGCATGCAGCTTGTATGAGCAGTCTGACAAGTATCTGTCTTGTAAATGCACCTCAGCATGCGCACACAGACTTGTAACACAACTAGTGTATTCAGGTAAGAAATGCATGACTCACCTGAATGCTCTGAGGCTCGAAATTTACGGCATGAAACATAGCAGTGTTGACAAGCACGTTGTTGGTGTCGTTCAGCACTCCAGCATTTAAGACACCACTGGCATTTGACTCATGCACGACACCCCAGGAGCCGGATGACATGAGAGCTGTGTTCACCTCCAGTGGACTTGCATCTGTAGCAAATGAGACCACATGAGAGGCACCACTGAAAAGCTAATGCACCCTGCATAGGTCACAGGGTGCAACTGCAGTACAGTGTAGCTCTCAAGTTCTGGCAGTCTACAGTGCAACAGATAGCTACAAATCAGACCTTATGAGAGGTGCCACTGAAGAGCTAGGACACCCTGCATAGGTCAAAGGGTGGTGCTGCTGGTGTACTGCAGCTCTCAAGATCTGGCAGTCTACAGTGCAACAGATAGCTACAGATGAAACCATGAGAGAGGCACCACTGGAAAGCTAGTGCACCCTGCACAGGTCAAAGGGTGATGCTGCTGGTGTACTGCAGCTCTTGACATCTGGCAGTCCACAGTGAAGAAGATAGACGCAGTCCACAGCGGAACACTCAAGATGACTTGCAATGGCAGCAGATGACTGGCACGGCAGCATAAGACACTAGTGCAAAGCTGCTTGAGAGACTGCAGCTTGCTCTGCAGCTTGTGCTACAATGATTGACAGGCAATAACATGATTGATTCTTCTCCCAGGTGTTTGGGATGCATCAAAAAGGTCAACAGACAATCGCTGGAAAACCAACATACACTGAATAACCAGACAAGTCCTAATGCCTGAAAACATGCTTGCAAACTAGCTTGAATATTGAGTGACCAGACGCAAGAAAGCTCTTGGACGCAGCTAAAGGGAGAGACAAACCTGTGTTGTTTTGAAGGTAGATGGCGACAGCACCAGCAACAAAGGGCACTGATTGTGACGTGCCTGATCTGTACCTGCATCATGTACACCTGATCAGTGATCAGTACCTGCATCACGTGCATCCCGTTTGAGATACGTCGCATTTGGTTATGCAGCTCGCTGTGACAGCGTCATCTGACACCTGCTAAGTTGGGTTAGGGCAAGACAGCATAGCACATGACCAGGCAGAACAGGGCAGGGACAGGAAAGGGCAGGACAGAAATAGGAAAGGGCAGAGCTGGGAAGCAAAGGGCAAAATGTGGCAAGGCAGGAAACGGCAGGGCAGGGCGAAGCATGACAAAGCAGGGCAGGGCAGGGAAGAGCAACACAGGGCAGGGCAGGAATGGGCAGGGCAAGGCAGAGTATGGGAGGACACAGCAGCACATCACGGACAGCATGATATGAACAGAACGGCGCCATGTATGAAAGCCAGCAGCAGTAAGCTATCCTCTACACAAGTCTCATCAAGTCTTTGTTTCAAATTTCAACAGTCACATTGTAAGACAAGCTCAAAAGATAATGAAAAATCAGGGAGCGTGTACTTCAGGGCACAGCTGTTCTGTTGAAGGCCATGCGTACTGTATCAGCAAAACATCCTGTGACGTCTATGCACTAGCAAATAGTACTCACTGAGTAGCGTTGTCTGCTGTGTTGCCAGCACTGAGGATACCATATCCGGGCGCCCAGATATCCACACAGGTACCATAGTTTGCTCCAGTACCAGCGCTGACCCACAACCGGCTGTCATTCTGGTCTGTTGCAGACACTGTTATCGCCAAAGGTTCCCTGCACACATGCATGGCACTCATCTCAAGCAGCTGCAGACACTTTGGCACTCGTCACAAGCGGCTGCAGACACCTTGGCTTGCTACTGATGCACAAGTGCGTGTCCTGTCTTAACATGGTTGGTGCCAATAAAGAGCTTGTGCAGCTGTGTTGCAGGTGACAGTGACTACCTGGCAGGACTGGTGAGGCATGCATCAGTGTCTTCATTGCCAGCAGCAACCAAGACCGGCACACCTGCCTGCACCACCTCTGCCACCGCCAGGTCTAGAGCATACTGAGATTCACCTGCAATCACACACCCAATCCACTTGATTTCCTACGGCAGAACCCTGCTTCTTGCCCAATCCTTTGGCACAAAACGCTGTGTTCATTGTCTGTTATTCCACAGCCAATTTCAAGCTATGAAGCTGAACAACTGCAGCTGCCATATTGCACAGAGGGCGTGTGGTGGCTTGCATCATCCCTGCTGTTCCTTTATGATGATGTCCATTGCAGGGTGTCTACGTGGTGAGAAGATTGTGTCTCACTGGCTCTGTAAGGCAGATTGATGCTGGCATGACAGAGCCTGCAGCCCAGTATAAGGGCTAGGAAAGATATATTATTTTCTCGTCTTTTTTGCCTCAAACATAGCCTAGTCCATCATCTCAGACAAAGCTGCTGCTATCCTGACTCACACACACATACAGATGATGACACCGCACCTCCCAGGGCCATGACAACTGCTGCTGGAGGAACAAAGTTGTCCTTCACCCACTCCAGCCCCTGTATGACTTGAGCTACTGTGCCATTGCCCAAGCACTCCAAAGCTCTCACTGCCAACAAGGTGACATTCTTGGCAGGGCCGTATGTGAGGCCGCCCACAGTTGCTGCAACGTGGGTTCCGTGCCCATTGCAGTCCTGCCCAGCAATGCCGGAAGATAAGCTGGTAAACACCTCCCTGGCTCGAGAGCCTGAGCTTCCATCAGCATACATGAACTCATCATGACTTGTCCTGATGCCCTGCAAAAGATGAAGAGATGTCATGTACTGGTGTAGTTCGAGACGTTGTTGAAACCACATTGGCTGCAGGTTCTGCAGAGTGATTGCATGCGTGGCAGTTCTGACATGACCTTGGATGTGTCAAGAGTGGCTGACATACATGGCTGTCATCAGAGCAAGGAATGGGCAGTGGTGAGCTTGCGCAGATGCTGGCTCAGGTTTAGTGCTTGCACCTGCTGCAAACACTGTGAGTGTTGTGAATGTCAAAGAAACTGCTAGTTCTTGTGCAGAAAGAAGGCTTCACAACAGACAGCTGAGCTTGTGGTTGTCTGTACATTTATCTATGCCTGTACCTCTTCTAGCTGAATCAGACAAATATATTGCCAAACATGTTTTGCTGTTGTGCAGAATGTTAAGTTGATGTTGCTGTGGAAGGATCACTGACTGGCCTGGGTCATTCTTTGCAGGTGAGTCCAAATTTGATAAGCATCCAGCTAAGCCTTAAGTAGAACAGCAAATGAAGCAACATGCAACCTCTTCACCAGTCCTAACTCGGCACTGGCTCATACACAGCAGGCAGTCAACAATACCTAGACAACTCAGTGAAAACACCAGCATGCAGCTATCACACAGCTGTATCTGTTGCTGCTGATCACAGTACGTGCAGTTTGCTCACCGTGTCTATGATATACACATTGACATTGCTGCCAGTGCTGAAGTAGCTGTATTGACCATTCAGCGGCAAGGTGGCCTGATCAATCCTGTCAAGAGCCCAAGGAGCGTTGTACTGGATGTCTGTAGCTGTGACTCCTCCGTCTTGATGCACTGAGGCAATGCTGTCCTTGTATGCTGCCACAAAGAGTAGCAGCTGACTGTGTGTGAACTGTGTGACAGCGTCAATGGTGTCAGGCTTGGACACAATATAATGCATGCAGGTCATCACATGGTGGTCATGACATGGTGCAGAAAGCGTGGTAAATCAGCAGGAGTGCTGCAAAGTTATGTCACACAGGGTGCTGTATCTAAAGTAACAGCTTGAGCATCAGCATCAAACAGGGCATGGCAGCACTGAAACAGCACACCAGTCACAGTGGGGCATTGGGGCAATGACTCATGCAGACATGACAACAGCCAACATGATGCATGTGTCTGGATCTCAGATTTTGAGCCGCACCTGGGCAGACAGTCCTTTGAATACTGATGTGAAGGTGGCTGTGCAGGTTCCATTGAAGCGACCCTTGGTCAGGGTTTCTGCCTCAAGACAAGCTCCTTCCATGGATGCATTGGCAGCGGGTCCTTCTTGCCACAGAATGATCCAGCTGCAGTGAACAAGTGTGAAGGTCCTGATGATATGGGGCATGCAATGATGAGAAGCAGGCACAACAAAGCTGCTGGCTCACTTGCTGGCAAATTCAGCTGTTTTCTCTGTGACTGACTGTGTTTGCAAACCCCCTGCAGACTCTCGTGTCGATCTGCATCATTATGCAGGCCTCAGGGAGTGTCCAAGCTGTAATGCAGTAGGCTGTCACACACTCGATGCCCATTTCACATCGAGGAGAGTCCGACGCACCCACAGATGTGCACAGGCGGCAGGTCCTTTCGACCAGTAGCGAGTTTTTGAAGGCAGCCCATCGTTGCTGCGGACGGCTTCGCATCGACTTTGCAGATGTCGATGGCGACAACGGCGAAGCTGTACATGACTAGCAAACGCATATAATTTTGTGGTGCTGCAGAACGGATCCGGAGACTGGCGCGACGGCCAGGCTCGCGACTGTCGCCTGTCTCCATGCAGATAGATCCCTCAAATTTATCCAATTGCGAGTCAAATGGCGTGTGTCGAATTGAGCGTCACAGGACACCGTCTGAGCTGTGCAGTGATCACTTGCACAGTGGCATGCAAGCGTGCATGGCATGCAAGTCTAATTCGAGAATCTGGGTGACTTGTTCATCAAACGAGAGATTGCGATGCTGCTGGTTGTTGCACTGGTAGAATCAGCAATTTACGGGAAGCCCGTGAGCGCAATTTACCTCCAATGCATGCTCAACTGCAATTTGAGTTCACAAAGTTCAAGTTCACGACGTGGGAATCTGAACTGGCATGCAGGGCGGCAAAGGCACCGACTTCTTTGCCCTGCGGTACCTGCGTGACCTACGCGACCTTCGCAATGATGGCTTGAAATTACGCGACACTTCTCACGACCTTTTGCGCTGTATCGAGCGGACGCTTTGGCCTGTGTCGATGCCAACGATCGCTAATTGAGAACAGCATATAGCCCTCTCCTCGCCTGCGAGTTCATAGTCACAAGAACGTTGCGCCGGAGACAGAATTTGTTGGTGTCACGATGAATGACGGCAGCCCTAGAAAACGGAGGCGTACCATGATGAGGCTGTACCCTGACGAAGAAGAGGTGAGTTGCCACCTGCTACACAGCACTCACACTTGCTGGGTTATTTTACTTGAGCAAAGGGCTGATCATCTGCTGTATGGCAGCGTGATGCATTGGAGCAAGAGGGCTACCCGCCTGACGAGCCAGGTCCAGAGTGCATGGACATGGCCATGCCTGATTCTGAGCAATATGCACCAGAGGAAGATGATGAGGACCAGATATACATGCAACAAGCAGCAACTGATACATTGCTAGCATTGCAACTGTTGCGATCGCAGTTCCCTGCTAAGGCACGAGTAGGTACTTTCCACCACAAGCTACCCTGGCATGTTTTGAATGCTGCTGAAATCATACCTGAACAGGTGCAACGCGTAAATTGCAAGTTGCCTCATTATATGTGTGTCTTCCCTAAAGTCCAGGAGCAAATCCAAATTCGGCAATCTGCATGCAACCTCAATGCTGATACAGGAGGTCATTGTGCCCTTCATGCTGCGCAGTCAGCTGTACAGTCTGGTGGACGATCGCACCTTGGTAGACAGAGAGCTTGATGAACTCAGGTATACTCTTAGCGCAGTGATGTTGCACGAGCTTCACTTTTGACTGTAATTGTTGTGTTGCAGCTGCTTGAGGTACATAAGACCCCTCAAGGCACCAAGCATCTCTTGCAGTAATGCCTGCGTGCTCATGCATACATTTGCACCTATGTGCATGTGCCAATGGATGGAGTGCTGTCAGGGCAGGTTCAATGTCAAGTGCTTGAGACAGATCTTTGGTCAATCTGTCTTTCACCTGTGCCCATCATGTTGCCCATCATGCTGCAGGCGGGATCGGGTTGTGCGAGTGCTGAAGCTCCCAACGGCCCCAGATGACTATGCCTTTATGCTGTCAGAGGACTATGCTGCAGCGGTGCAGCAGCAGCAGCAGTTGATGCAGGTGTGGAATTTATTTATGCAGCTCTTTTCGTTGCCTTTGCTGCCTGCAAGAAGTACCTGTTGCATGCGTCGGTGTCAAGAGCTTGAAGCTCTGGTAAGTAGCCTTGATACTGCTAGCATCTTGATGCACAGGCTGTACGGTAATGCTGAAAGGTGCATATGCTTTGTCAGCATTGTTGCACAGTTTTTTGTGCTTGTGGCCCTAGAATCAGGGCTACAAGTACAAGAGACTGTGTAACAATGCTGAACGAGCACATGCACCTTTCAGCATTACCGTACAGCCTACGGGGCAGACTCATATCAATGAATCAATTACATTTCTTGTCTTTAGGACTCATCAGGGGAGTCAATAGACAATAACTGGGAAAACAATATACACTAAGCCTAAGTGTTCATGTGCTATATGCTATGCTGCTGATGGTTCATGTGCATTTTCAGCAGAGGTTGGACAGATGATTCTGCTTTGTGCAGGAAGCTGGAACACCTATGGAGCAGCTACAGGTGTTCTCCTGGTTCAGAGAGAGGGTTCTGGCACGTTGTTCAGACAACAGCATCACACACCATGATGTGCTGCGGCAACTTTCAGCTGACAGGTACATCTTCTGCCATATGAGATCATGGCATGTTTGCTCAAGCTCTTGGCACACCCACAAGACACTGTCTGACTGCTACGTACCAAGTTTCAGCGCATGATATAAGCATAGCATGGAAATCTGTGCGTATTGCTCGTTCAGCTGCAACACAGGTTTTTAAATCCTGCTTGAAACGTTTCTTATGGCAGTCTCTGGATCAGAGGCGTCAACAGCAAAGCAGCAGTCACAATTTACCGCTTTTTGCTCAAAGGGTGGTGGTGGCTTAATGTATATGGCACACAGTGCTGCACCAAAATCACCTTGCAAAGGCACTTTGACGCCTTTGCTGGGCAATCACGGTTGCATACATCACACAGGGCTGCCTTTGCTTTATGCTGCCCTTTCTCACAGATGAAGGCAGCATCAGTGAGCCTCCCCACATGTCTGTCACCCATACTATTTCCATCAATCCCAGCATGGCACAAGTGTCACATGACCTCTGCTGGAACATGACTACATGCATCACAGCAAGGTTTTCGTTTGCAAAAAGGCTCCAAAAGTATGATGCAGTGAACATCACGGCAAAGCCACAGCAGTTGCAAGCCCTATTGTGAAAAGGTTGTTTGACAGGAGCTAGCAGGAGATCCTTGACCAGGCTGCTGCTTTGCAGAAAGCACAAGCGAAGAGATGAGGTGACAGAGCAGCATATATCACTGCTTTTGAACTGCGGACTTCTGACTCGTCACCTGACCCAGAAAGATACCTACTGGTTTGCACTGGCAGGCATTGGCCCGCTGATCAAGTCTTTGGTCAAAGGCAGAAAGGTATGAGTGTACAGTATGGCTTCTGACTGACTTAGAGTGTGGCAAGTTTTACCAAACATCTGGAGTGCACTTTGTTTGTCATGGCTGTAGTTGCACTTTGTGCTGAACTCACTGGGCAGGCACAAGCAATATGTATTGAGGTGTGCATCATGTGAATCTTGAGTTGTTATTGCAGGACTTGCTAGGCATGATGTCTAGGAGAAGATACCCTGAGATGTTTGTGAAGGAACTAGAACAGAAGAAGTTGAACCAAAGTTTGCTAGACAGTAGATTCCACATTCGTGATCTCATTGGCCTGGGGTCAATAGCAAAGTTTGACACAACAAGTGGACCACTGTTGCGCATTGTTAAGCACTGATGTTCATTCAACGCTCATTTAGACAGATTGTGACGAAGCCCCTGTCAGCAGTGTGCAAGATCATGAAGTGTATATGTAACAGATTTGAGTGTTGTACAGCAGTTGCCAGGCTTTGTGAACATGTTTTGAGTCTATCAAACAAATGCGTTTTATCGCGCCATGTGGCGACGGCTTATGAGGCACATGACCAAAAGCTGCAACTACACTGCTGTCTAGCGCAAATGCGCTCAGGTAGCGTACCAGCACGTTCATCATTTCGTGAAGAAACGAAACTTTGTAAAATGATGAAACCTTTACAGCCTTCATTCAATTCCACAGTAACGAAGTCCACATACCATATAAGCAAGGATGCTCACGTTTCGCACGTTTGCCTTGAAATAGCTGCTGAGGGCAACAGCTGCAGCGATTTGCAATGCCAAGATCCAGTTCTGGCAGGATGTAATCAAATTGGACCTACACAGCGACTAATAAGGCTATCATAGCAACATAGACGAACTATAGCAGGCAAGGCAAAGCAATCTTATATGCACTCTCACAAAAAACATAAATACACTGATCTAGTGTACAGTATAGAGGTACAGCCAATGATCGCTTGCCAGCCCATATGTAAATTGTGCGAAAGAGCTAATGAAACTGAGAGGCTGTTGTGCTATTGACACTGCTGTGCAACCATTGCCAAGGCCTCCTCAACCTCATTCCAGTCTGTGACGCGCCTAATCAATGGGTGTGATGGCCTGCACATCACACAGCGACTGACCGTGAGATGTGGCATCACATAGTGACTGACTGTGAGATGTGGTCCGCCCAAACTATGCATTGCGTCAACATCAAGTCATGGCAACACTCACAGCAACAGGGCAGCAAGTGTGACAGCAGTAGACAGCGACATACCCATCAGCGGTTTTGCTCCATGGGTAGGTGAGATGCCAGTCGTACAGCAAGACATTGATGCCAGCATTGGCACACTCTACTGCATATATTGGGTTATCATCTATCAGGACTTTGGCACCCAGCTCCCTGCAAAATGGACAGATGAACAACAGGGGAAATAATTGACAGCTGTTACTGTCAACAGCGTTGACAAAGGAAAAAGCACTGGATCTTACAGCTCACTCAAGGAAGCAACAGCAAGTTTCAACCTTGTCATTCTTCAAGCTGTTGTCATGTAGCAGGCATGAACTGCTGAAATGTGTTTCATGTCATGCTCTCATGCAAGCTTTTGTCATGCTTGCAGGCTGGAAAGCTTACCTGCAGATCTCTGACTTCGATTTGGACTTGCCTTCTAGTGCCCAGTGATTGCCAAAGTGGACTTCTGCAAAGATGCCAGGATAGTGCAGCTCAAGCCAATCTAATGTTGGCTTTTGGATCACATGCTGTCTGGACGTGACTATGACTAAATCGCTAATGGCTTTCAAGCGCTGCAGACTATGCAGAGCCCCTGCATCACATTGTGCCTGTCAGAGGGATGCTTCAGCACGGTTGTGTCACAGTCCAGATTGATAACTTACTACTTGCTCCAGCACGCAACACCAGGATAAGGACCCAGTCTTATCAAGTTTACCTGGCATCGGCAACACTCCAACAGCAAAGTGGTGCGACTTAAAGAACTCGTGCACGATGTGATTGGATTCATCTCTTGTGCAGCCCCAGATCTGCGCCAGCACCCTTGCTCAACAACAAGCACAGCAGATTCCCCTGTTATGGATGCAGATTATACAAGTGAGAGATATAAAAACAGGCAGTAGTACCTTGTGAAAGTTGTAGTCAGAGTAATCAGGGATGTCAAAGTTCAATCCGTGAGTCTCCAGACAATACTTGTTTAGGCTATGCAGGAACCGTCCGAGCACTGCAGGTCACAGAAGGCTCCACGCCTATCTCTCCACAGCAGTTCAAAGGAAAACTTTTGAAGGCAATAGTAGGGTACCTTCGTCTACGTCCACTGCTACCTTGAGCCTTTTGTTGCTGCGATGAACGCCATTAGTCGCCGGCCTATTGGAAAGATTGCTGCTGGCTAGCTGCTGTGTTTGCTGCTGAGGAGCGAACTGCAAGCTCTGCGCCTTAAGAACTTGAATGCGCTGCCTGTCAGGAGATGCTTTAGAGGTGACGGCAGCAACGAAGAAACTGCTGCGAGGCCTGTGGAAAGGGCCTGTGAACGTTTGCAGGCCTGACGCCGATCTGGGTGAGCAGATTTTTGTCTGACAACGCTCAAGCATTCTCCGGAGCTACAGCGGGGCAGACCTGGCGTCTGCGTTTCACAACATATGCTGCAACGGGGATCATCACCTGATCACCGCCGTTCCAGATGCTCAAAAGGAGGCAAGCCGTTTCAAACACCGTCGCATGTTGCACGTGCGAACACATTTAGCATTCCTGCCAGCTGGCATTGACCTTCCTTGGCTTAAAGCCAAATGGCTAGGCAACATGCATTGTTACAGTTGCCTGTTGCAACCTCTTGGTGAGCCTGATGTTGTCAGAGACAGCAGGCATTGCATTACAATGACCCATCTTCAGCTGACTCCAACACTGTATGACAAAGTTGACAGGGAGTGTGCACGCCAAGGCGCTTATTGCCTTAACGAAAGCCTCGCGTCGTGATACGTATGGGCTCAGCGACCACGCGGCGGAGACCTCTGTGAACTCTGATGCCAGCTGAAGGCTCCACGTTGGCAGTGCAAGCAAGCTGTGCCGAACTGTCTGATGCCCTGAAAAGTGTATCACTGCAGCAACCAGCTCAGAGTGTACGCCTGCAGCCTGGCGGATCAAAGGCAGAGACCAAGGATGCAGTCGATCTGACAGCATTTTGCAACGTTCCAGTGCCCCCAGCACCTACAGCCTGTTTGAGTCCACGAATACACTCTCGGGCTGCAAACCCTGGCAGCCGTGCAGCCTTGAATGTGCAGTCCAGCAAATCTCCTTTTGCTCAGCACTCAGTCAGGAAGTCAGCAGGAGTCGGTGTCCTAAGGAAAAGTGCAGATGCTGTTCACACCACTGCCAAAAGCGCTCCAAGCAGCAGTCCCAGAGTTGCAGCCTTCAGGCAGGCCCGTCAGCGCAATGGATTACAAAAAAGCACAAGCAATACAGGACAAGAGCTTGATGATATCTCTGCTGCAGTCAGGCGATCGCGGGTACGAATACGTTGACGTTTGCATGTATGACAGAGCATTCTAGGCGATTATCATAATATTGTTTTGCCTGCACAGTGCTTTCACTTCTCACCGGCGCTCCTGCAAAGTGCAGATGAGAAAAGACAAGATTGGCATCAATCGTGACAGTGCACATGAAAGGCGGAGGCTGGAGATTTATGCTCTCAACACAATCTTGTGCGCATCTGAAGATGCAAAGCTGCAAGAGCTGATCAAGCAGCATGCCAATGACACGGTCAAAGATGCAGATGTTAGTGAGACAGAGCGCATGATAGCTCTTGCAGCTATGCCTGACAGTGATGATGACAAGCATCAAGGCAATAGCCCAAGAGCAACAAAATCAGGATATGCAGGATCCCCGAATGGGTCCATTCACAAAGTATAGACCAAGATTGTGGCAGGCACACAGATGTATACCTGGAGTGGATTATGTCACCTCTGCTACTTGATATCTGTGCACTTTTCAGCTTGCCCCCTTTAGTAGCAGGAAACGTTTGTGATTCTTGACAGTTTTCTGCCCTTTTTTGGGATTTTGCTGTGATTGGCCTACTGTACATGGCATACCCTGATGTTTTCAGGTTGCTGAGGCAGAGCTGAGGTAAAAGGCGCGTGCTAGCATGACAGGAGGCTAATTTCGTGCAGTGTTACAGTTGCCCTGTTTAGTGGCAAGTTTGTGAATTTTGCCATTTTTGCCCTAGCAAACAGTTCATGCTGAGCATGTTGTTTCAGTTGCTTTAATTCTGCCTATAGGCAATGCAAGACTGCAAATCTGCAGCTGCAGCATAGTATGTAATGCTACTGTTTGCATCAGCAAGGTGTCCCCCAGCATGTTGTTACACATGTCTTCATTCACATAATATGTATATGAGGTGTATCTCATCCCTGGCTGGAGTCCACAAAAGCATGTGCTTTTGGACAATGTCACTTTGAAACAGTCAGTGTTAGCCTGACCGTTGCAATAGTCAGCAAACTACTGCCACCTCTTTGCACTACACAACAGGCCATTACAAAAGTCATCAACAAGGTCTTTCACAGCTTCAAGATTGTTGAGAAGCCTTTTCGAACACCAAGTAGCAAAAACTGATGTCAGAAAACACTCAAGGGGCCCTCAACATCAGCATAGTCAGTGTTGACTGCCTTGGCCCTAGGTAAGTTGATACATAGAGATGTGGCTCTGAACATTATGCCCAAAACCCTTGCACCAAACAGCCAACCTGACAAGTCTTGCAATCATTGGAAGAGAACACACACAGACCATATGTGCAATACAACTTGCAGGCATGAAGTACATTGCTATGTACCTTGGAATGAGCTGCTCCCACCTGGTTGGCAGATGCGTCCCGTCTATTCCGCATTCTTGACAGCATCATGCAGCAAACCATCTGTAGCAGGATGTTGTTTTGCCAACAATTTGGCTGTCTCTGTGAACAGCCTGCTGCATGCCTCTGGGTTGTTGGCCAGCTTGTGCTGAGCGTAACATGGGTCTGTGTTGAACATGTTTGGTATGAAGAGCTTGAAGTACCAGGGCCCCCAGTAGGACCCTCCCTTGCCTGCATTGCGCACAACTTTTATTTCATTCATATATCATTATTCCACACGAAGCATTATTTCATTATTTAGCATTATTTCATTTCTATATTATTATTTCACATGTCGCATATTTGCATGGCCCATCGTGCTTGATTAGCTCCCTGGTCAGCGGTTGGTATGGCACAGTGAAGCAAGCGCTGCAGTGGCTTTCAGCCTGACTGCTGTAAGCAAGCTGATGGTTCCAACTTGCAAACATGCACATGTTGTAGCATACAAGGGAAATGACTTCAGAAGATTTATGTGTCTGGTAGTCCTGAAAAGGAGCAGGTGCAGTGATCATAGCATCCAGGTGCTTGTATGGGACTAGTGATTTTGCTCAGTCTGTGAAGAAGAAAGTGCCCCACAGGAATGGCACAGACGCAAGAGTGACACAAGAGTTACTTGGCAATGGGTCATCACATCTTACCCAAGATCATCCCAATTGACTTTGCCCCACTGCTCCAGAAGGGAAGCCTCATATACAACTCTAGATGGGGCGCTGGCTTTCAGCACATCCAGCAACAGGCTGGTCAGGTACACTGGACCAAAGTAGTTGGATGCTAGAGTGAGCTGCAAGCCAACGCAGAGAATGTGTAAACAGATTGAATACCAATGGTTGTTGATGTTTGTGATCGCCCTACTGTTCTCCACACGCAGATACAATGCAGTCATCGGGAGATGGAGTCAATGCGATGCTATGCACTGCCACTGGTGACCTCTCCTGTGTGCATGCCGGTTGCAGATATGGACTAGTGTCCTGGCTAAATGCTGACTGAACCTCTGAACTGCAGACATTGAGGGCAACTCACCGCTCAATGCTGGCAACATCAGATTGCAGCTTGTATAGCACATCAGCCCATATCATGTATCTGTTAATGTAGTGCAGACAAGCATACCTCAAAACCATTTTCAGTTATGCTATGAGGCGGCAGTGCAGTACCAGCATTGTTGACCAGGCAATGTAGCTTGCGACCTGAACGCTTGTAATCATCTGCGAACTCTTTGACAGCCCTGCAAGCAGTCCATCGTTCAAACGCGCGAGCAAGTCGCTGAAGTGCAGGTGCATGCCGTCCAGCAGAAAGACCTCATCAGCAGCAGAGACCGTGACTCACTTCAGATTCGAGACATCGCAGCGGATGAACTCGATCTGACCCTTGTCTGTAAACGCTCGTACTGCCGAGATAGCCCTATGCAAACGTATCCAGTTCAGAGCAATGCAAACGAAGCGTTACAAACGGCACACTCCTTACTTTTCTCCCTTCGTTGATGATCTGCCAGTAATAACCACTTGCGCTCCCCTAGAAGTCAACGACTTGGCGGTGGACAGTCCCAAACCAGAGGTTCCGCCAGTAATTATAACGGTGCGACCGCTTTGATCAGGTATATCGTCCCCCCCGTACCACAACGGCATAGCGAGCGATGCCAGTCGAAGAAGCAGATGGCTGCCTTGGTGTCGTCAAATCTTACCACGTCCATGAGTAGTACCTTTACCCACCCTCACAGGTTTGACCACGATCATACATGGCAACAGCATGTTATGTTGGTTTCGGAGCTGTCCGTCACGACGTCCAGATAGCAGCATGTGCTATCCCCGCAACCTTCACTCCGCATCAATACACACTTAATACGATTCGTCTCACATTGTTCACCATGGCAAGGAAGTTCTTTGTCGGTGAGGCCCTGCCTTTCAAGCTGCGTTCATGGATTGCTGAGTATTAACCTGACACTGACTAGCTTGATTGCTGACGCAGGCGGAAACTGGAAATGCGTAAGTGTGGTGCCCTGCCTGCTGCCTGCGTGTCTTCAAGCGTGACTTTGCGTTATGTTTGCTTAATGTGCAGAACGGAACTACGAACTCCGCCCACGAGCTGGTTGACAAGCTGAACAAGGCTGACCTACCCAGCAGTGTTGGTAAGGGCCTAAGAGCAAGCCTCATCCCATTAAAGTGTTGCACAATTTACAGAAATTTGTATGGCCGTCTTGTGCTGCAGAGGTTGTGGTGGCTCCTGCTTTCATTCATATCCCACTGGTGCAATCCAACCTTCGTCGGGAGATTGCCGTGTCAGCCCAGAACTGTTGGATCAAAGGCAATGGTGCCTACACAGGAGAGGTCAGGTCAGTCCTTGCAGAGTTTCCCTATCACAGAAGCGCAATGCGCCTGCTGTGCAGCTCAGTACAATATTCCTTACTTGTGGTATTCAGCAATGAGCAGCTTGGAATTGTAGCCTTCATTGGTCGCCTACTACAGCTTGCCGCTCCAACTGAAGCAGCAGTGCTGGGATACAGTGCTAGGTCCTGATATGCATGCCTTGTGCCTGTGGGTCTTAGCCTAGCTCCCACAGTCACATGCAAGCCACAAACCCAAGCAAGCAGGGGACAGCAGGAAATTCTTTAAAAAACGGATAACCAAAGTATGAAGCAGTGACAGAAACAAGAGCATGCAGTACTATACATCTGACGGCTGCGCTGTATTGCAGTGCTGATATGCTTGAAGACATCAAGGTTCCTTGGGTCATCCTTGGCCACTCAGAAAGGAGGGCACTGCCCAATGAAAGTGAGGAGGTGAGTCTGATGACTCAAGCACAATGTGCTTTGCGCATGTTACAGTAGTGCAGTGCATCCATCACATCAACATCACGGGGACTTTGCTGTGTTGTTCAACTTCACACTGACTGAGGTTCAACTTCACACTGACTGAGAAAACCTGTCTCAAAGCACAGCAACAGGAAGTTTTTGGTACAAAGAGCTGTAAAACTCAAGTCAACCATCCCATGCCCTCTGTAGACTGTGGCAGAGAAGACCCAGTATGCACTGAGCAAAGGCCTGAGCGTCATCCTGTGTGTGGGCGAGACTCTGGAGCAGAGGGAATCTAACCAGACCTTTGAAGTCATCTCCAAGCAGGTGCAGCCGGTCGCAAGCAAGGTGAAGGACTGGTCCAAGATTGTTGTGGCCTATGAGCCTGTATGGGCCATCGGCACTGGCAAGGTGGCAACTAAGGAACAGGTGAATTTTACTGACTCAGAAAACAAAAGAAAAAGAAAAGACTACACCTTTTGGCGTCAATGTAATGAGAAGCCAAGTTTTACACCGGGCTGCCCAAGAACTGACTGACTCAATGAACTGGTTGACTCAGCAGCTGCTTGTGATTGATGCCTCTGACTATGCATCTGCCTTGAGGGCATATTGTGATTGTCCAGTTACAATTAATGCAGGCAGTCTTATGCAATGGCTTTGTCAAGGTTACTGTGGAGTAGTACACAACATACAGCTGCTGAATTGACGGTCTGGCATGTGTTGCATGCTGGTTCAGTGCAGCATGTCATGCACATCAAGCATCTCATGCCAAAAAACCAATCCTTGTTACACGGCAAGTGTATGTCAATGTTTTGCAATGCACCACTGTCAAATGGCATTGCCACTTGGTGCAATAACACCTGCATGGCACATGTTGCAATTCCAATGACATGCCTTGCTTGCATAGGCACAAGAGGTTCATAAGCAGCTTCGAGACTGGTTGAGCAAGAATGTCTCTTCTGAGGTGTCGCAAAAGACTCGCATCATCTACGGTGGCTCAGTGAGCGCCAAGAACTCAGATGAGCTGGCAACACAGCCTGATGTGGATGGGTTCTTGGTGGGAGGCGCTTCGCTCAAGCCTGAGTTTGTGGATGTTATTAAGTCTGGCTCCAAGAGCTCCTGAAAGACTCAAGCAACATTGCAAGCTAAGATTTGATTTCTTTGCCTGAGATGCTGTACGACACTCTGTCATGCTGCTGCAGAATAGCCTGAGTACACAGTTTGTAGGGAATGTTTGATTGGTTAGTGTCTCATGTGTTTGCTGGCATATCTGTGTGTAAGACAAACATCAATTTGGCCAACCTGGCGGTGTGTAAAGCTCAGTTTCTGAAGTACATCAGCATGCTACAGTCTTGTCTTATGCACCGCATTGTTGTCAGACCCACATGCTGACATAGTGAAACCAAATTCGAGGAACTTGAAATCTGAGAACTATGTAACTCAAAGTCTCACAAACAGCCATACATCCTGTTGCCTCCAGAAAACAGAGATCATGCCTATAAACGCATGCTGTAAAGGAAGCCACGAATCAGCGCAACCTTACGCAGGGAGATCTGCTTGCAACACATGAATTATGCTACAAGCGGTGGGATGTTCTGACATTTGCATATTGCTGAGTGATGCTGAAATTGGCGATGCCACAGGCAACTCTAAAAAGTCCAGAGACTAAACTAGATTGTTGTTTAGTAGTGTGCAAAGAAAATCATTAATCAATGACAGCATTGCTGCTACTAGACTACCTGCTCCCTCAGCCACCAAAACAGTATGTGAATGCTGTTCAGTCATACTTTCCATCTGCCGGCCTAGGTAACCCTGAACAGATACATTTTGGTAACAGAGTTCCTCTATTTCTTTGGCACTTGTGTTGCATTCTGCTGCTTCTGCTCAACCTCTTGCTCCTCAACAACCTCTACCTTATGGCCAGATGGGACATCCCATGGTTGCCATTCTGTAGCAGGCATTTATCAAATGTGTGAATGTGTAAACTGGGCAGCCCAGCCAGCAGCTTGCACAGAATTGAACTAGATTTACCTGCCATTTTTGGTATCAGACTAAGCTCATCTTTGGTGAAGTTGATGTATTGCTCCAGCTGGGCGTCCAGCTGGTCCTCTGCTTCCTCATCTGTAATGTCTGAGTTCACAATGCTGAGCTTGTGGTTAATGGTAGTTTCGACGTTTCGTCGATACTCCGTGTCTTGTGGAATGATTTCGATAGCTTCTAGTACTTGTTCCAGATACATCTTGAGATTTTCCCGAGCGTTTGGATCGACATCCAGGCCAGCAACGCCTGTATGGTCTTTTATGCCCCTGCTGGACAGTGCGGCAGTCGGGTTGACACTCCATCGCAACGAGCTTGGTACAAGTCGCGTCATCTGCCGGAGCAAGGCCATGACCGCAAGGTTTAATGTCGTGCACAAGTCAACGATTCTGCTTTGTTATGCTATGACTGCATGCACTACAAATGTTGATAGCAGCAGCCGAATATGCGTACAAGGTCTAGGGCAACGGCTTCAGTGCTGTGGTATAAGCGAGTGGATATCTGTGCCTATCTGGGGCGTGAGATGCTAGACAATACCGCAGTGGTTGCTCTCAGTCATGGCAGACAGACAGACACACGCACATCCATGCAGACCATTGAGTATCCTCCCTTGACTTGTTGACCTGCAGCAGATCAAACTCCATATATGCTGCAGCGCACTTATCAAAGCAGACAGGCCTCTGACGTACCGCTGCACCTGCAGTTCATTGCCACGTGAGAGAGCATTGAACACAAACCACCCATTCCTGGCCATCAGGGTCTGAGGCCGAAACGACCGGGATAGGCAACGCCTCGGCAACTGAGGACTGGTGTCACCAAGCTGAGTTCGTTGCAAAGAAGTGAAACATGATACCAGCACAAAAAGCTGTCACGGTGAGCGATTTAACAGCCGCCCTGCCTTGAGTCACTGCTCATGTAATTTTTGTCCAGCTGAAACAGCAGGCTCTAAGGCTCAGAGCATTTAATCAAGTTCCATATGTCACCTGCAGGGTGGATCCGCTCCAGATGCTTTTCAGCAAGAAGCCGAGCGTTTACAGGTATAATGAGCAAGCTTGTGCCAAAACATCACTTGTCAGCGTCAGTTTGTTCAATGGTCACAAGCGCTTGTATGCAAAGCAACGAGCTGACTGCAGGATCTCATGCAAGACAAGGGAGAGTTGCTGCTACGGGTCCAGACATTGAGGCAGGTGAGGTACAGCATGAGACAGTTCAGGTCATTACAGGTCACAGGTCCAGACGCTTCGTGCCAAGTGCACTCCCAGCTTGACATGAGGCAGAATGAGTAAACATTGCCATGGCGAATCAATGGCGAATCCCACATCATGACCTGGTTTGCCTTCCATTCAGGGCCTTTCTGACTGGCGCACAAAGCTGAATGACCAAGTCCGTGACTACCAGGAAGAGATGGGTTCACTCAACACAGGTCTGAAGACAGAAGTCAGTCAGCTACGCAGTGAGTTCAATCAATTGAGGGACACGCTTCGGCAGCAAATGGAGTTGACTGTCAGCCTTGCCAATGGAGATAAGAAGACCGATGCTGCCTCAGCTGTGCCACAGAAACAGTTGTAGCACTACAATTGTAGTGCAAGCTATATGTGCTGTTGATGTTGCATTTGCAGTCTTGTCAGCCACACAGAAACTCACATGGCACAAGGGACTTTCAGCTTGCTGCCTGTGACACAAATGCCTGCCTTTGTTTATCAGCAAAATATCTCTTGAAAATAACAGAAGGCTATATGTCCTGTACCCAATAAGTGATACCCTTATGACATTGTCTGCTCTGCTTTTGGTGCCTTCAACTGCACACAATGTTGTATGATGTCTCTGCCAGCTGTGCATGCGCAATACATTCAGCCATGACTCCTTCAACGTTCAGTCTGCATCAGTGCCAGGCGCTGCGTGTGCCAAGTCCAACAAAATGTTGTGTATACGTAGCCACTGCTACATGTATACTGTACATGCTTGTCAAGCATGCTGGACTTGCATTGCGTGTACACACCAACATTGCAAAGCAGGTCAGGAGGCTAGGGCTGCATTGCAAGCAGCCATTTTGAATGTACATATGCTCTGCTGTATTGTGGGGCGGTTCTGCAGTGCTCAGGATTGTCCGTTTTGCCAATTCAATTCTGTGCAATACCAACACCATAAGATAGTAGATGTTATCTACCACTCTGACAATGCTGGGAGCAGCCTGGTCAGCGCATGCTTGCAGGTCAGCTGATGCCGTGTTAGCTTGGTGTGACTAAGCTTAAGGGTTTAGACACCAATAGACTGAATGTGTGTCTCAACTGGTAGGTATGAAGTGCACTGTCATGCATCACGCAGCAAGCTGCTCCTAGCTGGTTGGCTGAGTGCTGAGAGCTGGCTCACAGTAAATGCATCTCAGAAATGCAGCTTTGACAGCACATTGGAAGTGTCTGCCAATTGCACCGGAAGCATTTCGAATTTAAAGGGAGCCCTCGAGGGCTAAGCTCAGGGCACAGCTTCAGACTGCCACATCAGCTCCAGCCAAGTCCAACAAGCATTGGGATCCGGCGTGAATGATGGACGGGAGCTGACTTGGTGATGTAGTAAGACGAAAACGACCAGGCTGCAATGGCGAGCACAGCTCGGAACCGTACTCGAGTCATCCTACACGTTGATCTCGACGCATTTTACTGTGAGTCGCTCACGCCAGTAGCAAAGCATCATGCGTGGAGACCATTGCGTTGCCCGTTCAGCTTTTCCATGCCTGCAGGTCAGGTTGAGATGAAAAGGGTCGGCATTCCAGCTCACGTTCCCTGTGCAGTACAGCAGTGGGAGGGTCTTATAGCAGGTGCCCTGCCCATCTAGATCCTGATTGCGAATTGCAACATCAGCAACGTGTTCAATACTTACTTGCAGATTACGAAAATTCCCAACGAAAGTGCTGCTGTGAGTCTTGGTTGCTTGTGTGCTGCAAATAACAATTTGCTTTTGTCCGCACATAAAACTAACAGCAAGAATACTCTGGACACCCATTATATGTGATGCTGCTGCAGTCAACTACCCAGCAAGAGCAGCAGGTATCACGCGGCACATGAGACGTGCTGAGGCCAAAGCAAAATGTCCGGAGCTCCAATGCATGCATGTAGAGACCATTGGTGAGCCAGAAGACTGCTCTGTGCCAGCAGAAAACAGCACTTTTCTGCACTGCAAAACATGTCCAGTGGCTACATGTTGCACACACAATGCTTTCCAGATACCTCTTTAGATGCTGCAGACACTCTGGGTTACCGACCACCTAATGATGATGATGTTGCTGTTTCCAAGTACCGAGTACTGCCCTGAGGCACCAGCTTTGAAGAGAGGAACCAATGACATGTGCATCATGGTGGCACATGCCATGCAGGTGGTGATGCTGGCGCTGGGAATGACAGTGCAGTAACATGGGAAGACCGCAAGACCCAGAAGGCCTGCCTGGAGCGCTACAGAGTTGCCTCTGCTGAGATCATTGCAGTCTTCCATGAGGTGGCCCCGGATGCTATTGTGGAGAAAGCATCCATTGATGAAGCCTATCTGGATGTCACCAGCATTGTTGATGTACACCTACAGGCAAGTCCGCTGACACTGCTCACGACTTATGTCTGAGGCTTGACCTGTGATGACAGAGTGGGCACCCAGCCACTGCAAGAGTTGAGTAGCTTGCTCATTTGCGCACAGAAATGGAATACAGCGTACTCAGTACAGCTTACTCAGTACGGTGTACTCAGTACACAAATGAACGTCAGGGTGTGCAGCAACCTGTCACAGCACATGCACTCTGACACTGAAGAAGCAGCACAGCCCAAGCAGATGAACCTCCTTCCTGGCCTTGGAACACAGTATATTAGCACATCAGCACGTCATGCTACAGCCACTGCAATGCAACAATACTGGTCACTTGGTTGAGGCACAGAAGACATACTCCAGACAAGCCTCACTGAAGGAGCAAGTTTGGCCTTCCTCTCTACTAGCTTGTACTGACACAAGTTTTGGTTTGATATGTTACTCCTCCCGTTCCTTGTAGGCATCTGATGGTGAAGGCTCATTGCCTGCAAGCAGTGCTCAGCTGCCAGCCCTGGAAAGCCCTGGCTGTGGCAACCATGTGATTGGTGGTGCGCTTGACCTGGGCAGTGAGTTCGAGAGGCGCTTGGCTGTCGGAGGCCAGCTGGCATGTCAACTCAGGACTGCTGTCAAAGACAAGCTAGGTAAGCTGTTGCACAGCGCCTCACAGCATGGCCACAATGTCACTGTGCATGCAGTGTGTCTGTAGCTCTGTAGCCACACAACCGCATTTGCTGAAAGAAACGAAAAGAAAAGCTTACGCTTTTCAGCGATCATAACGGGAGCCTACTACAACGGCAGCCTGGAGGTTACTTGCTGACAAACCCCATGAGCACTCCTATACTCACTGTGAGCTTCTGTGTGCATGCAGGGTACACATGCTCAGCTGGAGTCGCATGCAACAAGCTCATGGCCAAGATAGCTTCTGCAATGCACAAGCCAAACCAGCAGACTGTCATTCCTCCCAGGTATTGGCACGATTGGCGCTCAGATGCAAAAAGACCTTGTGGGTCTGAAAGGCACTCTCACATGACTGTGCAGCATGTGGACGCAGTCACGTGACAGTCCAGGCCTCTCAGAACACTCACATGACTGTGTCCACACGCTGCACAGTCATGTGATGGTTCATGCCTCTCAAAAATGTATCTGTGCTGCACACCTGCCAATGACCCATTTGTTCTCATAGTCATAGATGTCTCTGTGTGTTCTGAGTCAACATGACTTGCGTCAACTGCTTCGCCACAGTCTTCAACAATTCGTGAGCAAGTGTCACGCATGCATGAGCACCGACTTTGCTTTCCCAGCTTGTTGTGGCCGTACCTCAAAGTAGCCAGCATCAAGCAAGCTCGTACCTTTTCAAACTGCTCTGCAGTCATGAGAATAACAAACTGTTGCCTCCTCTCACAGCATGCACACCTACTGACATCAGCTCAGCAGTAACAGGCACCAAACGTCTGATGCAAACATGAGTTTTTAGACCGTCAGCACTGCAGGGCCTTGCCAGACTTGATGAAGGACATGCCCCTGAAGAAGATCCGCAACTTTGGCGGCAAGCTGGGGACAGAGCTGCAGGCCCTGGGATGCAGCACAGCTGGGGAGGTGTTGGTCCTCCCCCCCGCCACCCTGCATCAACACTTTGGGGACCGCGCCTCATGGATCCTGTATACAGTCCAGGGCAACAGCGATGAGCCAGTACAGGTCAGCACCAGGTCTTGTCACATCAGCATGTTGCTAATGATACATGCATGCCTTTCTGTGTAGCGCAGGAAGGAAGCTCAGGTGTATACAGCAGCAGAAGTTGCGGTGACACCCCTTGTGGGCCTGCTGCAAGTGTTCACACAATTGATCAGCTACTGCATGACAGGGGTGCTCTGTACCCATACTTGCCCTGTTGCACTTGATACATGTAGTGCGGCCAAGCAAGGTTGCTAGGAGCAAGCAAAATAGTGATGAGTAAATGCAGGTGCTGTGTCATGGTTCATGAATTGAATGTGTGGGTGCTGCCTCTGTTTTGACAATTGTAGTAATGCTTGTTGTTGTTTTGGCATTGAATCACCTGTAATGCACACCACAGAGCACACATCATGCAGGCAGGTGATTTGCTGCAACTAGCACCCTTTTGTTGATTGCACGCCTGCATACATGCCTCACATGTAATAAGGCCCCTGCAACCAGATGGCTCAGTTCTGAGCACACGTACCTCTGAGCCAAAATGACCAAAATAAAGGCAAACACAGTGCTGATACAAACTTGACAACACCAAATCACACCCGCAAGAACCGCCTCATTCTCAGCATGTTACCAATCCTCCCATTCATCTCTCTTTGTCATGGGTCCTAGGTCTCTGCAGCTCAAGCTACAGAAGTTGCTCTGTTGCTTCCTTGCCAGTCAAAGTAATGGCTTGGCCACATATCCTTTTCCATTGCTTCCTTGCAAGTCAAAGTCATGACCAGGGTACAGAATGTTGTCCCTTGCAAGTCAAGACAACAGATGGTGATTTTGCAGTCTGTTTTGTTTACTGATGAAAACCTGCAAATTAGTCAAATGGGCTAGCTGACCCCGACGACTGTAAATTCCCTGACTGACTGACTGACGGACTGGCAGGTGAAGGAGAGGCCCAAGTCAATGCTGGCAGCCAAGTCCTTTGAGCCCAGCTCTGACATGGCTGCACTGGAGCGCTGGGTCACCATCCTGGCTGAGGAACTGGCAGAGCGCATGGCTGCCGACAACAAGCTCTTCAACCGCCGCCCCAAGAGCCTCCACTTGCACTACAGGTCAGTCACTCACAACCCTCATGCAGTTTTGTCTGTCATTGAGGGTCCAGGGGTTTGGTGCTTAGGGTTCACAACACATGTGGGAGAACACACCGGGGCCTCATTGATGACGTGCCTCCACTTGCTATCAGGTCGACCACTCACAACCCACATGCAGTTGAGCACTCCATCTGCAATGCTTTGCTATGTGCTATGGGAGGACCTTCAGGACTGTTTGATATTGCCACAATAGCTTACTGATTGAATCACAACGCACATGTGGGTTTGTAATTCCACCATCAGATGATACTACAGATCCAGCATGTCGGTGTGCAGCCACCTTGAATAATTTATCGACATTCCAGACCTTCCTGTCAGCTGTGATGCATGCCTTTGTTTGGGTACACAGTTGCAGAGCCTGTGGTTGCCTTTCATGAATACATCATTTGCTGCACAGCAGTGAAGCAAGACACCATTACAAGGCTTGACCGCAATGCCTGGGATGCCTAGTTGATGGGCTGGGGTACTACAGGGGCGGTGGTGGGGGGGGCTGGGGCAGTGGGGACCGTAGCAAATCATGCCCCATGCCCAGATTCCTGAAGGCAGGCCCCACAGCCCCTGTCATCTGTGAGACAGTCATGAGGCTGTTCCAGAAGTGCCCTGATGCCCTGCCCTGCACTCGCCTCGCAGTTGCTGCCTCAGACTTCGAGGATGGGCCCCTGAGCGAGGGCCAAGGGTCTATTACTAAGTTCTTTGGTGCTGGATCAGGTAAGCACACTTGGTGCAACTTGTCCTTCTGCGTCTGTTGTAGAGCTTGCACATTCAGGCGTATATGGGCTGGCTTTGCACTACCAGACGCAGTGTGTCGCACTGTTGTCATTGCAGCTTCATGTGTGCAAGATGGAGATTTGGCTGACCATGCAAATTACAAGGTGCCAAGTGTCAAGAGCCATAAACCTGCTGTCTGTGAGTTGCCCATAGTAACAAGGAAATCAAGTGTCATGAAGGCCACGCCTGCCATCAGGAAACTGAGGGCGTCGTAATCAGCAGTTGTCGGTCAGTTTTGCTGGTTGTTGAGGGTCCAGGGTTTTGATGTTCAGGGTTCACAACATGTGTGGGAGAACAAATCAGGGTCTCTGAAAGTCTGCATTCGTGTGAAAGATTCCATTGGGTGTCACAAGGGCAGGCCAAAAGTGCATCAGACACACAGACAAGAGCCCATGCACATACTGCTGGTGGTGTTACTGCAGGCACCAACACCGGCAAGGGTGAGGTCAGCATGTCTAGCCGGCCTGCCCCGGTCATTTCGTCAAAGAGCACCAGTGGTCTCAAGTCAAGGCAAGCTGCTGTTGCATGCATGTTCAAAGCAGCAAAGGCAAGCGCTACCAGCAGTGCCCCAGCAGCTGCAGCACCTGTCAATGCTGCTTCCCCAAGCGCAGCATTTCCGCAAGAGGACACTTGCGATGACAGTGATGTACCTGACGTAGCGAATGCAGTCAGCAATCAAGAGGAGGAACTGCTGTTGGGAACGCATCGTGCAGGTGCGACTAATGTGACTGCTGCCCCCAGCCCAGCTGCAGATGTGAACTTCAACAGATTGAAGGAGGATACCAGCTGCCAGCCCTCCACAGACACTGCAGGTCTTTCTGAATGTGGGGAAAGATCAGATGCAGCAGCGCAAGTGTCCAGCAATGTGAAGGATGGCCAGAATTTCTTGCATGTTCCAAACTGTTCAGATGAGCAATGCAGCGATGATGCACACGCTGCACCAGGCAATTCTCTGAGCGATGTAGATCTTGCTGAGCAGAAACAGATCATGCATGATTTGTGGCTTGAAAGAAACGCTTTGTCGTCAAGAACTGCTGCCAAGCGGCCTGCACCTGCGACTAAGACAGGCAACAAACGTAGTAAGCTTTCCGCCGCTGGAAAGGGCAAGCAAACACAACTTTCAGCATTGTTGAAGAAGGTACCACCACCCTGAGTTCATTACTTATGCTTGCAAGCTTTTGCACATTCGTGCATGCTCTGTGTCTGCCAGCAGGCTTGCTGATTGCTTCATCTTACAAAATGGGCTCATGATCATGGAGACTCGTGTCACAACGGCTGCTGATGTCACAGCGAGAAGGAGTGGTGAGAGGTCTGAGCGGGTCAGCAAGCACAGTCGCTTGCAACAAAACTTCAGCTGACTTGACACGTCATGCAGTCTGAGCAATCTATATACATGTGCACCGTTAGTACTAGTGTCATCTTGCATGGGAGAATGCACCTGTGCATATCTTGCAACTTCATTGTGAAAGCACAGACTACCCAAGGGTACCATGCAAAGTACACGTCGTGACAAGTAGCATCTTGCGTCTCAATTGGCATGTATGAGGTGGAAAACATGGCTAAGCCTCAAAGGACAGCATGCAACGCATTTTGTATGGCGCTGACTTCTCCTCTTCCTCTTTCCAATATGTGGCCAAACACATGCAGCGGTGCTTGTTACGCTTTGCAACTCAGTGTTCGTGCTCGATCAACAGCGTTGTGCACCCGCATACAAGACACGCACGTCTAATTACAGTAGCCAAGGTCGGTGTGCTCAAGCTCACATTTCATAGACCCGCGCACCTTCGTACCGTCACTGCAGCTGTTTCACCTGAAACGCTCGTTGTCACCGCAAGATCTGCGCCTTTACACCTCTTTAGTACAACCGATCAGGCAGCAGTTTGCTTGGAATTGCAAAGCGTGCGCGGCTTTTGCTTGAGGTACATAAGCGGCTGCAGTGACAGACTGCTTAATTGCATAAAGCAGTCGCAGCGGGGTGCACCTCAGAGCACGCTTACTGCCGTCAAGCTGTGAATGTATCTATGACGTGCGTCATCTCAATCTGGACCGTAGCCATCGCCCTGCTGCTGTTGGCAAATTCGGCGTTTATCCAAGCAGACGAGGTGCACATTCGCACACCCTGAAGATCTCGAGAGGCACTTGCCGACGCTGCTCCAAGCATTACGTTCTGCATAGATTTGTGATCTATGTCTGCTGCATGTGCAGGGTAGCAGCTCTCTTGATGATAGTTTACACATACAGCATAGACAGTTGCTGTCTTCACGGCAGAAAGCAGGTGTGTTAGCTGGCAGACGCTGCATTTGCAAGTCAAGAGCAGTGTAGGGCATGCTGTGCAATGAGCTGCATGATGCTGCATGTCTGCCCAGATATCCCTATGACAGCACTGCTCATTTCAAGCCCGGTGTGCCCCCAGTGCACAGCTGTGTCTTGCGCGTGCATCTGCAACATCGGACTGTGTAAGCACCAACAAGAGTGTCACTGTGTCGGGCTGCTTTTGAATGATGCAGCAGCTGATGTTTCGACAAGCAACAATTGCATCATGTCTAAAAGAGACAAATCACCATGCAGGATGGCTGTTTGGAAGCAGCAGCAAAAAGAAAAGCAAGTCCAACTTGATTACAGCCTATGTCAACCCAGTAGAGCAAGCACAGAAGCTCAAAGAGGGCAGGGCAGTTGACCTGGCGGCCCTGTTAGAACTGAAGCAACTTATCCATCACAGAGCTAACTCAGTCTTTGACACATGGGTGGAGGATGGCAATCCGTGCAACTTTGCCAAGGTACAAGATCTATCCGCCAGTTGCTCAGCAATCACTTCTTTGCTCTATACATTTGCCCATGCGGCACAATTCATGTCTGAGCAATATTTCTTTGTAAATTTGCAGTACTTCTTTGAGTCATGATTGGGTACAACCTTGTCATGCGGCCAGTCATCTGTAAACATGATTGCTTGCATGTGTCACTGATGATCAAGACATCCTGGTGTGTGCCCAAAACCCTGTGAGATCTTAGGCATGCCTTATCGTGAAATTATGTCAAAGGTGTCTTTTTGCAGGTTGCCTGCGACCAGAAGACTGGCCGAGTCTCTGAAATTGACCTGATATTCAAAGAAGATCTGAAGTCATTGTATCCAGAGCTACAACACATCATCACACAATACTCTGCCAATCAGTCACAGCAAGCCAGTATTGCATCAGTCAAGCGTCAGTCATTGCTCGCTGACTCAGCAGATGGCTCAGCAGAGAAACCCTCATGGCATGAGGCAGATTTGCCAGGTTCTGCCACCAAATGGCCTGTAGGGTTGTACCCCCATGATGACCTCATCATTGACAGCTTGCCCAGCAGGACTGCATTTATGAAGCTGAATCAGACGCTTAGGGCGTTGCATATCAGTAATGCAGTGCTTAGTAGGGCCACCCTACCTGCTGCCTGGGGCCAGTTTGAGGGTCTGCGGGAGCTGACATTGAATGGCCTGGATTTGGAGGGAACGCTGCCTGCAAGTTGGGCGGGAATGATCAACATGACTCAGCTCCTGCTTGGGGACAACCCAAAGCTGAGTGGGAGTCTCCCGCCAGAATGGGGAGCCATGGAGCAGCTGAAGCTGCTAGACCTGTCCCTGAATTACGAAAGTGACATTAAAAGCGGCATTTCTGGGATTTTGCCGCCATCTTGGTCCAAAATGGCCAAGCTGGAGACCCTTGACCTCTGGCGTACATCTGTGGGTGGACCTCTCCCGCCAAGTTGGGCTGCTATGAAACACCTTCAGGTGTTGTCCCTTAGTGATACTGGCATCTCGGGGAGTTTGCCCAGAGCTTGGTCGGGCCTTGCACGGCTGAAATCAGTGCGCCTAGCTAGAACCATGATTGGGGGATCCTTGCCTAGCTCTTGGGGATCGCTCCGGTCCCTGGTAATGTTGGATTTGAGGGGTACTCGTGTTGTTGAGCCTGTGCCCACATCTTGGCACTCCTTCTGCAACAGAAATGGGACCAGGGTATGGGATCAAAGCTTGTTAGCGTACACATGGCCAAAGCCATTGCAATATGGCAAAGTTGCACATGTCTTCTTCCCATGGACAGGGCCAAACAATACTCTGTGGCAAATCAATCACAACCCTGGCAGCATGGCAAATGCTTGTCATGGCCTGGCCATGGCGAACAGGGTCTGGAATCTGGGACTAGCACTAACGATATTTGTGGTATTTACGTTGCTGGCCTTTAGGTTCAGGTTGAAGGTTTTCCAGAAGTTGAGATTGCATTGATTGATGTTGCTGCTATATTTGCGATCGTTGCATCAAAGTCCCTTGTCATAAGTAGGTTAGAGCAGCTGTTTGGTTCCTGCTTTCTTTACTTCATTGAGCAGATGCCATTGTAGCAGAAAGAGCTGAAGCATGGTCTCTGATGACTTGTTTTCACGGCAGCTGCAGGTGACTTTTGAGAGCTTGCAAGTTTGAAATGAGCGTGAGTATGAGCTTGAGAAATCTTATTGGTCGCTGTTATTGCAGTAAAACAGCAGGTACGCTTTTGGCAGGATGCCACATGTCGGCAGCATGTGTGTTAAAGCTCCATCAATACACCGGCACAAGCATGTTTCTTGTGGTATTAAGACAAGGTATGTCTAGGCGTTGCGTTTTAGGCCAGAGTGTTTAAGAAGCTGCTCATGAAGTACACTTGCTTGATGCTTTCTGATAGAACTCTTGAGTGGCCGCTGAGCTGTCAATGCTGACTTGGTATGTCAGTTTCACACACGGTATGTCTATACACTTCATCTTGCACCATGAACATTCTAGACTGAAGTCAGTACACTGACTGGAAGTATTGCACACTGTTGTATTAACACTGTTGTAAATTGCTGTTATTGCCTACACTTGTGTAGCCACTTGTAGCATACTCCGCACGCACAGCCAACCTCTGCATTCATGATTGCAACAAGGCTATACATTACCTGGGCGTGAATAGCTACTCTGCAGACATTCCGCAGTGCAACACTGAAGAGTTCAGGATGAGGAATCCTAAGAAAACGCTGGTTAGGGTATGCGAATTCAGCTTGCTTCTTCCGGCAACTGTCACATTGCGTGCAATCGCAACGTGAGAACGAGGTTGCACTCCACGAAAAAGTCGAGAACAGAGTGCTATTGCTGGCTGGAAACCACTGCCTTGACTGGCTATTTCGCCGCGAACCTTTTTAGCGTGACAGAACAAGCTTTGCGTACTTCAAACAGAGTTCTTCCTAGTTATGAGCTCGGAGGACGATGACGAGTATAGCTCAATGGATGAAGAGGTAAGCGCGTGATAGGAGAGGTCGACTCTTGCTTCCTTCGCTGCCACCGATAGTCAGGAGTCACCTGTTTGTCGAACTGGCAGGAGGCCGCTGTGGCTTTAGCAGAGGCAGAAGCAGCACCTGCTGAAGCAGAAGAGAGGCAGACTATATACAATACCGAGGCGTTGCATGACAAGCTTGAAGACATCAGCTGGACCATAGAGCAGCCTTGGGTTGAGACTCAGGTCATCACGCATGCAGAAGCCACGCAGGTCGACAGCGTGGATGATGATCTTGCAAGAGAGCTTGCCTTTTATAATCAGGTACATTCCAAGGCCATTGTTGCTGTTCTGCAGCAGGCAACAGTCAAAGTTCAGCAGCGACTACTTGACCAGTAGGCTCTCAAGTATACTTCTCTCCTAAGCTAGCTCTCCGCTTTTGAGCATCGCATGATTATCCTCATAATCTGCGTATGTTGTCCAGGCATTGGGAGCTGCACAGCAAGCAATACGCAAATTTGAGGCTGCCAGCACCCCATGGCAAAGACCACCAGACTACTACGCAGAAATGGTGAAGAGTGATGATCACATGGCCAAGGTCAAGCAGCAGCTCATGCATGAGCAGGAACAGATGGAGGCTGTTGAACAGAGGTGAGGCCATGCCAGGCTTGGTACCCTGAGCAGTGCGTGCATTTCCTTACTTTGCCTAAACCTCAGCAGAAGAAGCATGCATGCCAAAGCAGCAGAAGACAGCATGCATGCCAAAGCAGCAGAAGAAAGCATGCATGCCAAAGCAGCAGACGAAAGCATGCATGCCAAAGCAGCAGAAGAAAGCATGCATGCCAAAGCAGCAGAAGAAAGCATGCATGCCAAAGCCTAATCCCTTACCATCATGTCTTATCAGATTGTCATTCTGCTGCATCGTACCCTATTCAGAGTGCTATACATATTTTCTATGCAATATGTATAGCACTCTGAATAGGGTACATGCAGCAAATTCACCCAAATTCACCCATCCACCCACATAGAATGCTTGTGCTGTGTTTACTTTGTGTGTTGTACTGAGTAATGAACTCATGTTGCTCCCAATGGAGTCCTGCTCAGTGGAATGTGCAAAGGGCTCAGCTCAACACAGCCAGCATCAACAGCCACTGTCTGAGCTCAAAGTTGTTGTTGCCAGGCAAAAGCAGCGCGAAACCAAGAAGTTCAGCAAGGCTGTGCAGGCAGAGCGCACAAAAGAGAAGGCTCAGCAAAAGAAGGCAAACATCAGTGACATAACCCGCCTGCGGAAACAGCGGCAAAAGTCGGTGAGTCTGCAGCTCAAACATTTGTCGGTGCCCATCATCATGCTTTTGGCACTCAATGGAAGCACAGGCCTTGCATTCTGCTGTTTGCCTATCGCTTTGTTGTAGTTGGTTACTGAGAGTCTGTGCTTGCTGTGTCTGTATTGGTGTCTCCAGTGACAATGCTCTGTCAGATCTGCAAGCACATGTGAAACTTTTGTCATCTTAGTATGCCCAGGACAACAACAGGCGTTTGTGCCTGCCTTTGCTTGCTGATAACCCCATGTCCCAGTTGAGCTGCACACCGTAGCAGCTGGGGCAGTTAGCAACAAAGGCTGCTGTGGTCTGTAGGGTTTTGCAGGAGAGCTTGATCTTGATGAGGCGCTGGACCATAAGCGGCCTCCCGGCAAGCCTTCACAGCGAGGAGGCATGGCACCGCAAAGCAACAAACGGCGGCAAGCCAAAGATGAAAAGTTTGGTGAGCTGTCAGTCACAATGTGCTCGCTGTTGCCGCTGCTTTGCACACTTGCATCTAAGGCGCTTGCTGAACTACAAAAGACACAGCCATCAACTGTGCTGTACATGCTCTGGTAGAAGGTGGCCGTCATGCTCAACATGTTATTCAACACAGTGTTTTTTTGCTCAGGGTTTGGAGGCCGGAAAAGGCAGATGAAGTCCAATGATGCATCATCAGCTGCAGATATGGACAGCTACAAGCCTGGCAGCTTCAGTTTTGGACGGGGGGGAGACAGAGGGGGTAGCAGGGGTAGGGGTGGCCGTGGTGGCAGAGGCGGCGGGCGAGGGACTGGTAGGGGGGGCTTTGATGGGGGTTCCAGAGGTGGTAGGGGTGACAGCAGGGGTAGAAGAGGCAGGTTTGGGGCCGTGAGCAAAGGCAGGGGCGGTGGCAACAGGCCTGGCAAAGCTCGCAGAGCAGCAGCCAGAGGCTGATCTACACTTTTACAATAGCTAGGCTTTGGAAGCTTGAGAGCTTGATGACAAGGCACATCGGGCATCATTCCTTACAGCTGAGTGATGCTTTCATTGATGGTGGCAGTCAGTTCATGTCATCAATGAATGAGGTTGTGGTACGAATGAACCTAGCGTTTAGATCAGGCTTATTGAGTCAGACATGCTGGTGAACAATATGCATTCCAGCTCAGAACAACTTTCAGGGTCTGTCAGCGTGTCGATGGGCCAGTTTGTGTGGTGGCTGTTATAAAATTTGTGTACCGCAGCGAATAAGAACGCTTTTATTGTCTCCAGGAGCAATGTAGGTGCTGCTACAATCTGAGCCCCATGTTTTGTCAATTGATGTCTACTTACACTGATCCCTTCACTTCATCTGCTTGCTCGGTAGTGCAACTTTGAGGAGCTGTCTTTGGATCGAAAGTGCTATTGAGCAGGTCGGTTGCAATCAGTAGCAGCTGCAGCTCGTGCCAAAGGAGACAGAGCTACTGGCCACACTTACTGAATGAGGCATGACCGGTACAGCTCAAAATACAATGCCAATGGGGAAAGAGGTGCTGCGTTTGCAGGCAAGGCCTGCTGGCAGATAGCATTGCGTGTGTATTGCACAAGATAGAGAGATGTTGTATAAACACAATGCCCAACTTGCTCCTTGCAAGGACCTAAGTCTGCAATGCCAACAGCATTAACCCGGTCAGCAATGCTCAATCCGTGGACACAACACTGACATGACCTTTATCGCTCACTACACTGTAGAGTGGCAGGTCTTGGCATAGGATGTCCTGTGCGAGCGTCCAAACACAAAATGAGTTCAAACAGCATTGCAAGCAGCCTAGACACGAGGTGAATTGATGCCTTGTGTGTTGCCCATATGCAACTGAGAGAACTATGTGACATGCAGTTCATAATTTGTTGAGTTCAAAGTTGTCCCTGACAGAGTGATTTACATGGCTCACGTTGCTCCTACAAAATTTTGGTCACATCAGCCGTCATGCTGAGGCCCCGCTGCACAATAGTATGAGCTAGGCATGCTAATGTGTGATAGTTGCATGTTTCATATGCCTTGCTATCCTTCGTTCTCCTTCTCTTTCTCCTTTTCCCGCTCATCATTGACAGCATCCAGTAGAGGCTTTAACTCCGCATCTTCATATATGTGGAACATCACCTGTGACACACCAGAGGTCCTGAGCTGAACAACTTTATTCACAGCAGTCCAACACTGGCGCCACCCTCTCTTTTTAACACCCTCAGCTTCTGAACATGCTTTGCTTGCAGATACATGCAGCTGCATTGGCAGTTTGAAATCAACACGCAGGCTGTTTACCTCATCATTGTCTTCATCTCTACGCACAGTGGAGAGCTCTATTTTCTCTGGGCTCAAAGTTGTGCTGTCCATTGTTTTGCTAAGGACCTGCAGTGTGCCAACAGAATCAGCTGTCATGCATATACAACCTGGTTCAGGCGCTGTTTGCCATGGTCAAGCTCCTGGTCACAGGTGACAGACAAGCTGCATTTACTCATCAACAAGCACCATAGACTGTGTAGCCTCCATGTGGCAGTCATCAGACCAACAACAGCAGGGTTTGTGCTGATTTGAATTGTACATTCATCGTTCAGCAGTCAGCTTGATGCATTGCAGCTGGTATGAAAGCTTGTCCGTGAGATCACCTTGATGATGAGCTTGACTGCCTCTTCCAGTGTGATCTCATCCTTGAAGTCCTGTTTCAGAATATTCTGGGCTCCTTGGCTGTTGGCTCCAATGGCAGTGGCCTTCCACCCACCGTAGTTGCCACTGGGGTCACTCTGGTATAGCTGGAATCCATTGGTGACGTCCCTGCATGCATAATGCCACAATCTACATGACCACATATGGTGCTGAATGCATGCATGCACAGACCAAGCTGTTGTCCTTGTGCAGTAAAACCACTTTGCTGGAGGAAAAGAATGGACATGTCGAGCAATAGCAAGTAGAGGCTTACCAGCCGGCGTACAGTAATGATACACCAAAGGGTCTGAGACCACCATACTGTGTATAGCCCTGCGCTTCAACACAATGCTCACATGGGCTCATTGGACAAATTAAGACACCAACGCTATTCACATAGAGCAAACCAACCTGTTTGTTGTCACACAGCGTCCGGACTAGCTGTTCAACAGGTATGGGCTCCTGATATGCAAATGTGTACCGCTGAGCTGCTAACCGGCATGTGTTGATGAGGATGTTGGCGTCAGCTGCACACATGTAAGGTTTGTGAATTTTCCCGTTCCTGTACAACCATGCATGCTCAGCGTCACGGGTGCAGCCTCACCAGTGATGCCTGCTACTGCACACGCAACGTGCCCGTCAAGCTTGTACATTTTCTCTCGCCGCACACCAACTGCGTTTGTGTCCAGAAGCTGCAGACAAGACCTTAGTGTCAAAGGGGTTGTGCATAGCTTGACAGTCAGCTGTGAAAACAGCGATCTGTGGTCGAGAGACTACCTTGGACGTGATGCGTTTCTCTGCTGCGAGGACAACACCGTCCTTTGCTAAGATGCCCACAGCTGATCCAGCATTTCCGATTGCTTCCATGGCGTACTCCACCTGGTATAGACGGCCTTCTGGACTGAAAATGGTAGTGCGGGAGTCATATCTGCGAGCCATAGCCTCCGCAGAGGCGTGCTACTCCCTGAACGCTCAACAAGCGGTATATGTAAACTGGAGATCACTCAGAGTCTCGATAGCCCTTGACTGATCCAGTCACAGGGATGTTTGGCGCTTAGCGGTCGCAGATGCAGATGATACTGAGCACCGAAATCTTCTGTACGAGGAGTTGACTTGCAGACAACGTCGGACTAGGTCATCATCGAAGCTTGCACTGGACTTGATAGTACAGCTTTTAGGGTTACAGCGGTACCCTGGCAAATTCGACAGAGACCCAGAGTTTGCCCTCAGAATTACATGTTAATAGTCAGAAGGTCCAGCCGTGATAAAACCAGTGCATGCTATAAATACTAGTGGGCACCAACCGTGCCTATGCAAAATATACTAAAGAACGAGGGCCACTGGGCAAAAAACAAGCAGGACGGACAAGCTGGGAAAAGAATAAAAACCAAATAGTATCATCCAAAATGCAGGTACCACCATCTGGCGGAACCTTGACACAGCGCATTATTGATGATTTCAAAACTACTCACATCATCATGGCTGTGCGCACATGAATTGCAACGTTGCTACAAAAGAAAGGGGGCTGAAAAAGGTATGACACACCATGAAAAAAAGAGTAGACATCCCATCACGCCAGCACTCATATTCTGAGTTGCTGCTGTCTTGAACCCGGATACAAAAGAGCAAAGCCTCAACAAAGGTGAGATTGAACAAAGGTAAGACTGGTGAGGTAACTCTAGATAGAAATCGTGATCAGACCTTCTGAGGAGCATGGCACCACAGCCAAGAAGAATAACGTGGTATCAAAGCAAGCTTTGTCAGGACCTACTAACTTTGTCATCACGTGCTGCTCTCAGTTATCTGCTACTTTGTGAGGCATTGTTTGCAGAGGACGGCATGTGTACCAGCAGTTGACCAAATCAGGTATGCCAAATTTGCTTGGCATCGCAGCCAGTAGAAAAGAGGCAAATAAAGCTGGGGGGAGGCTATAAAGTCTAGCAACAGCCGCAATCTGTCGTAGCCTCTGGTAATCAACGCAGCCAAAAAGTATTTGTGCACACTGTGCAATTCTCAATTTTGCACTTGTCTTCGTCCACAAACATGTTTTGTTTCCCCTGAAGAATTCTCTGAAGCCCCAGTAACTACTCTTTGATATACTTCAGCACACCTAGTGTGCAGATCGGCGCCGCATCAGTTGCAACATCAAGTAAGCTCAACAATCAGGGCCATGCAGAAATTGGCCTGGAAATAAAGCAGTTGTTGCTTATCACTGCCTGCAGAAAGAATGGTATTGGTACCAGAACGTTGGGTCTGCTTTGGCAGCGTTCCAAAAGCGCCACCAGTCATCGTACAGTCTGCTCAGCTGATGGCAACTTCATTCACGCGCTCGTGGGCTGAGCACAATGACACGCGTCTGAGCAGTGCATTGTGCTCAGCCCAACCCATCAATGTTGTACTGCCCATCCATCACGATTGTACTGAGGCCAATCCATCATCATTGTACTGAGCCCAATTCATCATCATTGGGGCAAGCCGGCCAGTGTTGTTGCTACAGGACCCATGAAGGCTTGTGTGGCCTGTTGCAAGCGCCTGTGCTGCTGCATGGTGAATGCATCAGTGACAGCAGCAGGCATGTGTTGCACATGTAGAGGCAGGGCATGTGTGACCTGCGGGGCTGCTTGGCCAGCAACTGCCCTTTTCACTGTCAGCGTCTTGCTGCCCACAGTCTGTAGGTTGAGGGTGTCAATCACGACGTCTGTCACCTCTGGATACTGGTACTCACAGAAAGCATAGCCCTGAAAGCAGACAGCAATATGGTGTACCATTTGCAGCAACAAGTAAGCCATGCTACTGGTTGATGAGCACAATGAGTGCATGAGCAGGCACAACATGCCTGCTGCAGGGCTCCAGACTTGCACCTATTGCAACCAGGCAGGGCAGGGCAGGGCAGGGCAGGGCAGAACATAACAGGACAGGACAGGAAGAAAACAGGAGCAGGTGCAGGAGTCAAGAGGTAATGCAACAACAGCCCCGAGGTTGCAGAGACCAGGCTTTCACAGCAAGTGTGTGCCTGTATGCAGATACCTTGGAGGTGCCAGTGGTTTTGTCCATGACCAGGTTGAAGCCCTTCAGCATGCCAAAGGGCGTCAACTTCTCCTTCACCTGCATGCACACGCCACCTGCTTGTTGGCTGACTCAGCACAGCACAGCACAGCTGGCAGCTCTGTCATAAGCACATTGCTGTGCAGCAGGTGGATGTCCACAAGCTTGTTAGTAGAAACAGCTGGCGATGATCAGCACAGCAGGCAGAGCAGGCAAAGTTGAGTCAGGCCTAGTCTTACGCCCTGCTTCACGACTTCCTTGCTGTGTCAAGGTGCAGCTACGAACACCAAACAGGTGAGGCATGACACGTTCTGGTCATGAGCAAACACCAGTGTGACACACACGCACACACACGCACGCACGCACACACGCACGCACGCACGCAAGCACGCACGCACAGACAGAAATACAGACATAGACAGACACAGACACATGCACAGACAGAAATACAGACATAGACAGACACAGACACAGACACAGGCATGACTCACCTGATCCTCGCTCCACTCACATGGCAAGCCTCCTATGAAGAGCTTGTTGGGGCTGTCTTGCACCACTGTCCTCACAATCTCCAGCTGGTTCAGGTCAATGACCGGGTTCGGCTCTGTGAAGCCCAGTGTGACAGCAATGTTGTAGTCATAGTTATTGGGCCGACGTATCTGCATCACCACATGCAATTGTTGATATGGTCACTGTTAGAGTGCGACTTCAGAAAGGGAGCTACTTAGGGCTGAACCTGTCCCTAAGGGAACAGAGATATTGCATGAACGAGTACATGAACTAACATCAGAGGAAGGAAGGATTGCTTGAATAAATCAATGATGGAATGAACACTCAACTGAAACGAGCAAATTGAATGAGGGAAAACATGAATGAAGGCATGGAAAACAGGGACAAGGAAAGAACAAAGAAACACAAGGATGTACATCACAAGAGATGATGGATGAAGTCTGTGACATGTCGTGTGTCGAAGGGGCGCAAATTATGCCTAATCAGCATTATGAGCTTCTTGCTCCAAACACAGCGCCCAGAACAACACGCTTCACTGAAATTGTTGCCAGCTGCACATAGCTTATGTGGCCTGAACAAGCGACCTTCAGCAGAAAATTGTGATCTACGCAGAAGGCATTTCACTACCATGCCTCTGAAAATACAGCCTCGTGCTTTGTTATGCGCAATGACAGAAGCAGCTCTGAGCACAGC
>JAABUP010000523.1_pt1 | contig 83909 bp, 146 predicted proteins | sample 5559201 | NCBI WGS metagenome assembly JAABUP01 (sample SAMN10711887, study PRJNA513373) | rock metagenome | isolation source: Antarctica rocks | place: Antarctica
TACGTCCCCGACAGTACCTTTGACGCTGGACCCTCTTTGCCTATCAATCGCCACCTTCGGCCACGATCGCCAGTCGTAGGAGTTGGACGTCGGGCCTTATCACTGGTCGGCGTAGCACCCTGACAGAGTCAGTACGAAACAGACAATCTTTGCATCGAAGTGCGATCATTTCCCCAGCCAGAACAAACTCACTTGTCAAGTCAGACTACAGGTGATGAGTCGACGCCTCAGGTGCAAGTTTACCCTCTAAATTCCTTCCACGGCTTGCCTACCATATTCCCTACATGAGGTACATATTTCACAGCATGCGCCCAGTGTCTGCCCAAGCTGTTGCATGCTTTGAACATGCCTGGACTGTATGCAATTCACATGTATTTGGGAGTTTAGATTCATCATACACAATCATGACATGTGCAGATGTCCAGCTCCAGAGATCCCTGATTTACACTCACAACCTCTCACTGCTTGCAATGCACATGTACTTAAATTTGATTATTTATGCAAAATCAAGATGAGCTACCACCCAGAATTGGTGCAGAGCTTTGCATAGCGATTTTCATCCCTACTCTGCTGTCATGAACCCAACTGTGCCTGATTTGTGAAACCGCCACCATTGAAGATAATGCCAATCATTCACTTCCGTCCAACTCCGAATTGACTCTACCATTTTAAACAAAGGCTTCCGCACTTCGGACTACAAAGGGTAACCTCTCACAAGGTCCGCCGGTCAAGCTACGGAAACTCAGACCGTCCTCTGATCAATTCAAGTAATTCCGCCAACCTCGACCTACCTCGAGTTACCTAGTTCAGTTTCGTATCTTCTCTTGATAAGCGTCAGTGAGAACCACATCATATTTTCGGCGGGTGCAAGCGCTCGACGGTCCGTGACATCTGCATTGCAACTCTGGCATCTCCTCAGCCCAAGTTAATCTGCGGCACCCCTTGATCTCAGTGGCCTTTATAGGGATATAGTTCCCAGGTAAATCCTTCAAATTGGTCACAAACAGTCTATCAGGCTGCAAGCTTGTATAATTATGGTGCAAGACGACCATCATATGACAGTAGACCAGTTCCAACTGGATAAATGACACCGTCATGGACAGTCTCCGCATCCGACTTTGACCAGACGACTCACTCGTTCTCGTTTTTTCTCGCCTACACCCCACCAAGCCAGTGCCCGCAGCCACGCGTGCCGTTACCGACACCGCCGAAGGGTCTTATGACACCGTCATGGACAACGCCACATCACAAATCGCCACTCGACGAAATCAACGAGATTCGTCGAAATGCCGCCGACTCGCTCTGGGTACTTAAGGTAACTCGTAGACGTATCTTGCCCTTAACCGCTAATATATAGTCTCGCCATGACTTATATGCAGCTTTAGCTCTGTCAGACCACCTGCCACCTGTCCCCCGTGACAATAAACATACAATACGAGCAATCTTTATTTCCAATCAAATTGACCCCCCCTCAGCTTCCAAAATATGATCTCTGTCGGAGTACTGGCACAAACTGAACCTCTCTCTGCCATGAAGTGGTGCTCACTTGTTGTGCTTGCCCACTTGAGCGTCAATGCATGGAATGGGAGGGCGAATCCTCCAACTCTCTACGCCTCACTTGCATCCCACTGGAAGAATCCTTGTCTCTGTATCAGCTCATAGTCCCGTGGCCGATCCAGAAGGTCTGCCTCGCAAGGAAAACAAAGCCAAACTTTGGGATGGTGGGGGAGGGAAATACTTCAAGCCATTTCCAGCTGACTCTGAGATGGGGGCTTGAGGCAATGAAGGGACCGATGTAGGTCTCCATCTCAATCCTTTGAAGCCAGGCTTGGGCTAGTTGCTTCCCAGAAAGCCTCGTCGTCGATTGAGAGAGTAAAGTCGATTTCAAGTGGGATTTCATCCCCAGCACCAGAGGCTGGAGCTGTGTCTTGGCTGCCATGCCTCTGCGTTGTGAGTGGTGAGTCACCAGGGTTGTGCTTGACCCTCTTTCTGACAAGCCTCCCTGGCTCCACACGGTATCTGTACTCTGCAGCAATTGCTGAGCGGCCAGATACCGTGACCTTGGTCATCTTATCCCAAAGCTCTGACAGGTCAAATTGGGTAGAAGGAATGCTCGGCTTGTCCGTTGGATACTTGCTAGAGCTGTCTGATCTGCTGGAGTTGGTTTTTAGAAGCTCTCCTGATGGACGGGTGGACCCTTCACTCCTGTGTGCTGGATTTTCTGACTTTGTGCCTCCCTCCCTGCCCTCCATCCCTCACCTTCCCTGCCATCACTGCCCTCCTCGCCCCCCATGCCCTCCCTGTTGTCTCTGTCACCCCTGCCGCTCAATGGGGACTTGCGCGGGGTGCCTACTACTCATCTCAGAATATTGTGGGGCAAGTGGGTTATTGACTCCGTGAAGCAATGTACAAGGTCAAGCAGACTAAGAAGATGGGTGGCAAACAATCAATGTATGTATCTAAGAACACCCGGCCTTCTTCGCATCTGTTGGACGATGTAGAGCTTTGTTCAGGAGTGAGAAGTTAGACTGAAAGGTGAAGTTGTGCTTTTCCTTTCTTCCAAGAACATCTCAATCTCCTGCCAGAAGTCCCTCTGGAGAAGTGTTCTCTGGCAACAAGGTTTGATCACATCATAATATGCTCACAAACCTGTTTAGGTTAGCATTGGTGTAGAGGTTCCTTCCACTGCAAGACTATGGTCTGAAAGGAAAATTTGTGGTGCATCCTTGTCCATCAAAGACTTCCCTCATAAGACCCTTTGATCTGACCTTCGTTAACCAGAAAGGTAGAAGTTACCTGGGGTTCGCTTGCAAAATCCCCTTGAGCAAGATCATCCTTCGAGAAGCAACTCTCCTGTGTAAACCTGATTCCTGACAGAAGCTCTCCCTGCTCAGCCAGTCTTTACAGTCCTGTCCACCATGCAGATAACTGTCAACCCAGAAAAGTAGGGTGTTGATGCAGGGACAGCGGTATCATGAATGGTATTATAGTTGGTCCATGAGGGTATTGTAATGCTAGGGGGAGAGGAGGGCTAGGGTCGAGAATGAGAAGGAAACATATTGGTGGACAAGTTCGTCTCAACCGTTACCGCTCTTTGGGTCTATCGCTCTGCTATCTACTCCGTAACTCCTACCTTGAATGACTGACGCCCAGGTTATTGTTGTAAGTGTTTGAAGCGACCGTCTACAATACTGACCCCAATGCTCAAAAGAACACGAGCTCAGCCTCATTCTCCTCACATCCATGTACCCCATAGTGGTCCAGATCAAAGATACTTCAAGCGCTGTCGCTCATTCATCGTTCCTCCTCATAACCCCTCGCGATTCCCCTACGCCCCTCCTCCAGCGCAGCAGGTTCGTCCATCCCATATCTTGGCTCCAGACCCTTGAACTCCCTACTCACGAGATAATCACCTGATTTCCCACGATCAGGCTAGATTCCCCCGGACAACGCAGACTCACTGCCGGCAGACTCGAGCTTCGCTAACGAGAACTCCTTATTCCGTACTGCCATTGCTTGTATCCCCTCCACTAAGAGCTCCGCTGCACCATCGCCATTGCCGAATGTCTTAGGCGTCCGATAGGCACCGGTGACGAGTGAGAACTCCATATCTCTCTCGCTGCCATTCTGCAGTGTGGTCGTACTTTGCTCTGCGCCATTTCGCTGAGCCGTACGTGCTTCTCGTTCTTTCGCTTCTGCAAGATGGTCAGCATCAACTTGGCAAGTACAAGAGACATACCAGCGAGCACCGTGCCCAGATCGAGCGTCCATTTTGCCGGATCCCAGACTCCCTGCTCTCCTTCGAGCGCCAACAATAACTCCCAAGGCGTGACGATCGGTCTCAGGAAATCCTATCTCACCTTCAGCCCTTCACTATCCCACTTAATTCAGCCACTCCTCACCTTGGAATCCACTACCCCGCCCTCGGCACATCCAACCAAAACAAAACACTCGACCCCCTCAAAATTCGCCAATTTCGCAGGGTTCAGCCTCCCCACGCTCATAGTATACGATTTCTTCCTCGCCCGACGGAGTGCGGTACGGAGCTGGTTGAGGAGAGGTTTGGACGAGGCGAGACCGATGTTTGAGACGACGAGTCCGAAGATGTCGGAGGAGAGGGCTTGGTGGAGGGCGAAGAGGCGGCGGGAGAGGTGTTTGGAGGTGGTGGTGAGGGGGGTGGTCAGGTGGGCGGCGGGGGAGAAGGCGAAGATCTGGGGGCGGAGAGGGAGAGGGAGGTAGGGGTGGGGGCTCGAGGAGACCGGGAGCAGAGACGGCGGACGATGGTCGGGGAAGTTAGGGAGGGTGGTGAAGCATCGATCAGCCAGATATTATGACATGAATCGGATCAAAGAGGATGGTAGTATGGACATACAGGATTGGCCGCATGTGTCATCTGGAGATTCACCAGCCCCCTTCCCTCCTCCCCAAGGTACCAAATCGTGCAATCCTTCATCTCCACACCATTAGGCTGTTCGATAGACCTCAGCGCAGGCGCTTTCTCGTTCTCGGGACTCGGTACAGGCGTCAAAGCTGGTCGATGGATCGTTGCGAATGAGATCGGTATGGGGCATCGCGAGGTGAAAGTCTCCATAATCTCCTCTTTGCCAAGCGCAATCAGCGCTGTCCTCCAAATGAGCCAAGAAGGACACACCAGCGAGATGGTCAAATGCTACATCCCAAACCACCATCACTCCCTTCCCATCTCCTTCCAGCGATTCCTCACTAGCTTCGAGAAGACTTCCAACCGCCTCGTCCAGATCCAGTCTCCGCCGCGGGAAGACGTAGTGCACCGGAAGGGCGTCCGTCCTGTCCCCCATCGTTAGGCTGGTACTTCTGGTGCGTGAGAGGAGGCATACGGGGTCAGACAAGCATGACCATAATGTACGAGCAGATCCGCCGGTAAATGCAAACAAGACAGAACATCCGGACAACAACTGCATTGCTCATCATGTCAGCCTCAACCCTTGCTACTTTCAAGGCTGCCATCTTGGCTTGATTAGGTAGAGATGTGGACTGACCTGCCATAAGTGCTATCCGCGAGCACGTAAATCTGTGCCCCGCTCCTCGCGATACCCCGCTGAATCGTTCTGTACACCTGCACGGAGGAGGGGAGGAGCTCGTCCGGGAATTGGAGACCTATCTATCCACCTGATCAGCTCGTCAAGCCATGTAAAATGGATGAGAGAAAGAGAAGGACGGACCTAAAGTGGAACAAGGGGACGTACAGTCTTGTATCCGCCATCGAGTATGATCCTGACCGTATCTTCCACTTCGAACGCCTCTTCGATAGATAGGTCGGTGAGGGCATCGCCGTTGCTGGATGGTCCTGCTCCTGGATGCAGCAGGACAGAGTCTAGGGGACGGTCGAGGGCATGTGTGGCAGGAGTCGAGAAGAGGTCGGTCATGAGTGTTGTTGCGAGATTGTATTGGTTTAGGCGGTGGAAATGTTTGATTTTGGGTCGAGCCGGTTTCAACTATTGCAAGGCACGTGGCGTAGGTGGAGGTGGTCCACTGCACCTTACGCTAGACATTGCTCAGACCAGGTTGTTTGGCTGTCGAGTCTAGACAGCAGTAGCCGCCCGACCACTTGGATGCCATCCATACGCCCTTTGGGGGGGAAAATGATCATTTTTTTGTGGGTGCTTGGATGGGAAGATGTAGATGGCCCGTCCATGCAATATGGTGCGAAAATGCTCTACCTTCACCGAACTTTCAGCCTCTTCCCCTCCCTCTCCCAGTACCCCTCCGCCTTCCCCTCGTCCCCACCCTCATACTTCCACTCCCCGTCTCCCTCCTCATCCCCGTTTTCATCTCGCTCTACACGACCATCCCCATCTTCTCTGCCATGACCCGCATCGTCCTCCACTTTCATGCTGTCCCCTCGCGTCCCATCTCTCCCCAAACCCTGCCTCTCCTTCATGGGACTCGACCGCTTCTTCGTGCTGGACGCCACATCCTTCGCCTTGACTCTACATACCTCCACCTGTACCCCCGCCGAAAGTAGCACGTCGACCCAGACCTTTCCAAGCACATCAATAAACCTGCCTATTCGTTTGCGCGCCGAAGGGTGAAACACACCTTCTGAGTTTCGGATAGACTGTCCCCTGGTCCTTTCACCTCCACGAATCGAACCTCACCTTTCTCCTTACTCCACACACTAAAACGAACGCCAGATCATTAGCGCGTCCGCTCCTTGCCCGCGTCTACTCCTCTCGTCCTCTCCTCTTCCCACCTGCACTCCTGCCATGTCCCCTATCCATTCGGACGTCCATTTCTCTTCTCCACCCGACTTTTCTCCGCAACACCTCCCGCTCACGTCCGCATTTCAAGCCTGAGAGAAATCTTCACTCACATCAAATCCGGCACCCCCGAAACCCTATGCCTATACTCCTCCCCCAACATCCTACACACCCCACTAATCGCCTTCCCCCCAACACATTCCAGGATCTCCTCCAGATCCTCCTGCCCATACTCCCAATTCACGCCCACCGCCCATGTCCCACGACCCCTTTCCCTCTCATCCGCCTCTTGGAGCATCTCTAGCGCGGTGCTAGTCTTACACATTGCGAGGAGACGAGACTCGAGGATTTCGGCTCGGGCAGGGGCGAAGGTGTCTTCTCCGAGATCGAGGGGGGCTATCTGGTAGGGCGTCTCGAATGCTCCGGGGAGGGGGGCGAAGAGGATTGGCCACATCAGGAGGCCGAAGAGGGTGGTTACGATTGAGCCTTCGGAATGGAACCTGGTCACCCCATCAGCGATGGGTACTCCGGAAACAATGGGTAGTCAGGGAGCGATGTTCACACGCCGAATGAGTTACCAAACGAAGGGTCGTCGAGAAACGACGGGTAGTCGGGAGATCACGGGAAGCCAGGGATGATGGGTAGTGATGTTACAATGGGTATACAGGAAATGATGGGTAGCCAGAGAAGGTGTGGCGGACTCACCCTCTATAACCCCTCCCCTCCCACCACTCCAAAACCCACCCCTCGACCGTAACCTCCCCCTCCCTCCCCACCCAAACGCTCTTCCCAACCTGCTGCACCCCACCTCGACTAGCTACATCCCCATTTCCATCCCCATCCCCCATCCCCAGACTCGCTTCCCTCTCCCGATCCCGACTCTCCCCGCGCGGACGAGGTTTCGGCTGACCCGCGTTCTCCGGCACTCGAGGGGCTGAGAGTTCGCGAGTCTCGCATTTCAGGAGCTCGGCGTGCGAGATGTGGCGTTCGTCAGAGGGGAGGACGAGTTTGTTCTCGAGTCGGGTAAGGCGGCGGGATAGGGCGGGGCGGTATACTGCGAAGCGTCAGCTGAGATGCCACTCGCGATAGTCCTAAGTCTAGTCGAGGGTGAGGCTCGACTCACTGAGATGCGTGTCCTCATCGAGCAAGCCGTCGATACAGACTTGTACCGCCTCTCGCATTTTCTCCTCCTTCTCGATGGGCGTCGCGTTGTAGTGATACATCAGGACCAGGGCTAGGCGCTCGTACCACGCTCTGTCCACCATATCAGCGCAATTTCCACCCGCTGAAATGATCACGAACCCTCGCTTTCCGCGTCGCCATCTCCGTTGCTCGAGCAGCGAACGGAGAACCTGACACTCTAGGTCATACTCATGCAGTATCCCCAGAGCCGTAGCACCCTCCACAGGATCCATCAGCTCAGCTTACGCGGGTTCACTTCGGCATACCTTGTATACGATTCGCGTAAGGACATGCCCTGCACCGCGTCAGCGGAGAAAGATGCCGAAACGGCAGCCTTCAGCTGCCATGCATGACTCCACTAACCAGTCTTGAACCTATCCCCGACTAGTCCCCCCTGCTGCGCCCTCGCGTCCACCTCCCTCCCCCCATCCCCGTCGACCAACCCCAACCAGATCGGCCAAACCCCCTCCCAAACCCTCTTAACAACCTTCGCCCCCTTCGCCCTCCCCAGCATCTCCTTCCGTACCCCAAAGCCAGGCAACGGAATCTTCCTCTGCTCCGCCCACGTATCACCCAACGCATCCGCCACTAACGCCTCCCACCCTACTGCTCGCTCCCACTCGAGAAGCTGGTCTCGCGTTTCCCATATACGGGAGCGAGTTGGGGGACCGTAGTCTGGATATCGACGTTTGTGGGAGGTCACGAGGATGGAGGGGAGCATAAGTGATGATGAAGTGGAAGTGAGTGGTGGTGTACGCGAGAAGATTAGGTTGACCCGAGCGATTAACGCGTGGAGTTCGGGGGTGAGCTGGATAGCCGCGTCGCCCAGGTAAGGTAGAAGTTGCGCGACGAGTAAGGATATAGAGGTGATCTTGCTCGCTCTGAATGGGAGTGAGGTCTGTCGAGCTCCGCCTTTGACCGGCGTGAATCCTAGAACCGTCTGCTTCTTCGCCACGCCTTTCAAGGCTGTCACCACGGCTTCGCGAGTCGCCAGCATCGAGAGCGGGATCTTACGTGCTCGGGCGACTTTGCGCAGATCGTCCGCGGGGATGGAGGACATGAGCTCCGCCAGACCAAGATTCGACTCGTCGCGAGCCAGAGCGGTGATGGGGTGCGGATGTCGAGGGGACAGGGAGAACTCCTCGTCGTACCGTACCCGAGCAGGGGAGATGCTGGAGAAGGAGGACGCCGAGCTATCCGAGCCGGACCTACTTGCGGAGGGTCGTTCTGGCGGTGGCGAATGTACGACAGATCCATCATTGTCCAGCTCGACCCGTCCGACTTTGGATGCCCAGAGCGATTCGCGGATAGCCTCGGCCAGCTGAGGATCCGCCTTCTCCTCGGCGGGAGGGAGACCTGTGGGGAGGTCTGACCACGGACATTTCCGCTTGCGGGGACTGGAGGGCGTCCGTGTTGCTCCCGGAGATGGTGGTGTGTTCCGCTCGTCTGACGGTCCGGCCAAGGGTAGCTCGTGGTGGTCGTCCTCCGTGAGGTCTGCTGGAACGTCGAAGTTCCGGGACAGAGCTCGCATTCCTCGCTTAACGCCTTCCTCGCCCAGCTCGGCTGAATATGCGATGACGAGATTCGATGACGGAAGGATCCTCCCCGGTCGTCGCAGGAGAAGTCGTGTGAGGAGGTAGTGCGGTTCGTCTAGCTCGTCAGACCTGTTCATCACCCGAAATGTAGACGCACAGGGTAGCTCGAGTATCCTTCTCAACACCCAGCTCTCCCTTGGTGTGAATAAGTATTTCTCAGTCTCCAAGACAGTCCGAATCATCTCTGACCTTTCTCAGCTCAACTCCATGCAGTAGAAGGAGAACTCACCATCGAACAGCCGGACATACATCGACACCCTCCCTCCGTCGACATCATCGTGCGCCTCTCGTGCCTTCGACTTGCCTTTGAGGTCCAAGCCGGGCTTCTCGGCGGTAGGTGAAGGAGTAGGGGAAGGGGTTATGGGGAATTGCCCGGAGGAGGGCAGGGGTGGGAGGGTGAAGGAGGGTGGGGGTGGGGAAGAGTTCATAGTGGGAAGCTAGACCGTAACAGAGGAGGACTACCCCCACGAAGACGTTCAGCACTTTCTAGGCAGCAGAGAAGAAGAGGGGGTCACGAAAAAGACAAGATACGGTCAAAGATGTTGGAGAAGACGGCTCCAGGTGAGGTGGACGCGTGAGGATTGACTTTCCGGAAAAGCTGACACTCTCGATCAGGCACGGATGTCTGTTTGTCAGGCTCATGATTTCAGATCTATTGTTCTGTTACTAATCGATTTCCCATTCACCATTCTACAATGTTCCGTCCTACCCGAATCCTCCTCGCCGCAGGGCTCAAGTACGTCCCATATCTCACACATCCCATTTCCTCAGTCCCATCCTTCCTTCATCCCATCCTGCTCGTCCACCCTGCAATCTCAATACCGATCCTCGCTCGTCTACTCATGCTCTCCCAGACCGATAAAATTCTCCACCGGGATAACCGGCCTCCCCCCGCACCCCGACCCCCTCCCCATCCTCCGAGCAACATACACCTCAACCCTTCACCTCCTTTCCAACCTCCCCCCAACATCCGTATACCGCCAAGCCACGGAAGCAATCACGAAGCATCGCCTCCAGCTCGTCGAGAAAGCGGGGGAGGACGTGAAGGCCGTGGAGGGGGAATTGGGGATGGTGGAGGGGATCTTGGAGGAGGCGAAGGCGGAGCAGGCGTTGGTGGGGAAGATGTTGGAGTGGAAATCGTGGGTCTCCCTCTTGAAGGGGCGGGGGGGGGAGCGGGAGCTCGCGGAAGAAGGGAATCTTGTGCTTGGTCAAGCTGATGGCTCGCTCAGGTGGGAGGGGCTGGAAGTGGAGAGTCCGCAGGGACAGTGGACGTACTTTGATCCGGGAAGCGAGGGGGAGTCGACACCTTCTGCCTAATACGCCCATCAAGCCTAACTCAGCTCGGACTCGATGCATGCCAAGCAGTCTAGACTGTCGATGATTGAATAATTGCGGTTTCGGCCTTCCCCTTCATTGGCGTCTCTGGTTCTATGTTTTCTGGATCTTCTACTAACGATACGACTCGTCCCTCTCGACCGCCTTGCTCTACAATTGACCCGTTTCGCCCAAGCAATCACTCATCCCCGGTGATCCTCTCTTCGCCTTCGCTTCCCCACGTCCCTCGCCGCCGTCTACAACAGTTCGATTCCAAATCTCACCTTCAATTTCCCACCTTGATACCTTCACATCGATCTCGTCCGGACCTGACTGGATCTCATCCCGCTAACTCCTCGTTCTCCCACCCCATTCCCGAACGCGACACAAAACTGTTTAAACCCGATACAGCTTCCCCTTTTTGACTCGACTCTCGTACCGCGAAACGCTCTCCAGCAACACGCGCACCATTCCCACATCGCTCGAGCACCGCATCCAATCCATGGCTATCCCATGCATCAAATCCTCCCTCCTCCCCAGGCGATCTCGGTTATCGTTCCCGTCTCTCCGCGATTCAGCGTTTGGACAATCTATGCGCGGACCCCTATTCTTGGTGCTGAATTCTAGTGAGACTGGAAGCGGATCTCGCTGCTTGGTGCGTCAGCAGAGCCTCGGTGACGTGGACGGAGGCGCAAATGGACATTGATGATCTTCCAGATCTGCGGGTTGCATCGAGAGGGAGGGTTGGGGGTTGATACTTCCTTCGAGCTCTGCCGGGCCACAAGTCCGCTCCGGGAGATCCCCGGCTATACCTGGCATGCTCGTCGTATCCGACGCTTCAGCCATAATCGGTATTCATTCATGTCAATCATCTCAGCAAGGGATAGAAATCCATTGCGAATGTATGTGTCAATACGAGCGGGCTTCAGGCTGGTTGAACATCAACCTCCATCGAATGACCAAACCCCCTCGTCCCTTGAATACGAGTGCTTGCAATGATCTATCCCCTCCTCGATCCCCCTTGGTAATTCCCCATCCGGCCTAACTCTTATCCAGTATCTTGCCCACCGCCCTCTTCATGTTCTTCTCCGAGTACTCCACGTACCCGTACCATCCCTGTGCCTACCATCAGCTCTGTTTCTACCCAGACACTTAGCACGGGGAGGAGCCACTCACCCCGCCGATGAGCGTGAGCAATATCCCGACGGCATTCATGAAATTGATATGCAGGTCGAAGAGTACCACCGCCAAGGCGATCGTCAGGACCTGTTTACAACTGCCACACCCCATCAGCCTATGCCCTTCCGCAATGACAGTTCCTCTTCCGGCTGACAGGGCAACGTACTTGGCAGAGACGGTCATTGTGAGAGGCCCAGCCTTTTTGTTGGCAGTGAAGGACACAATGTTGAGTCCACAAGCGATGATCCCATTGATGAGTAAAGCGATCGCCTTGCCTTGGGTCATCTGCGTCGCGCCGTATCGTCGCACTCGCTCGAGTTCGCCGGTGCACCATCCGTAGGCGACGCATTGGATGAAGGCGAGTGGGGACATGCGCATGAGGAGGTCGAGGGGGTGCTGAGCCGAGCGTCAGCGAGGCGAATGACGGTCGGAAGACGGTCAAGGACAGACTTGGCTTAAGGTGGAGACCAAGTGGTAGATGAGGCAGTAGAGTGGACGGGCAAGAGCTGCCAGGGTATGTGACTGGACGATTCGCTCCCACTCACCAGCTTCAACCTCCCCCCTCCACCAGTCTGGATCACATTCGTCACCACCGTCTTCATCGCCGCCAGTCCCGTTCCGAGGAGAGTGAGGATAAGACCCCAAGCGGTGAACGAGTAATCGCCATATGTCCTATACAAGTACCCACAATCAGCACTTGCTGCCCCATCACCTGAAAGATGCAGATTGCGCAATTTAGGGTAAAAGGAGCGGTGGCAATGACTCACGCGAAGCCAACACCCACGATTACGGGTAAGAGCGAGACGACCTTCATCGGGGTCACCCGTGTACGAAGCACGATCATGGAGATGATGATGGTGAACAGCGGGGTCGAAGCTCGGACAACTTGGTGGAACTACCCGGTGTCATCCACGAGTCCAGAAAGGAAGTGAGGGGAGGAGCGTACCGGGATGGTGACGAGTTGGAGACTGATACTGCTCACTGCGATGTTGATGGTGTAGAGCACCGAGAAGCCGGCGAGGATGAGGTTCTCCTTCTGCGTGAGTCGAGCGGGAACCTATTTGCACCATCCATCAACACTGACGCCACGTCCATCTCCAATAGGCCGAAGTAACGATGGTGGAGGTGACTCACGAAAGCTCCCCGTTCAAGCGCGAAATAACATCCCGCGCACCCGCTCAGCGCATGCAGCCCCGTCAACGTCTACCCCACGCGTCCGTCAGCATTCTCCGCCGTGACCAGGGGCGGAAGGACTCGCGTATGGGAAGGGGAACGAAGTCAGGACGACTTTATTGAACAGCGTCAAGCCGAGATTGAAGCAGAAATACAAACCCAACCAACACCCCGTAGACTCGATAAACCTCTCCTTCTCCCCCTTCACTGGCCCCACCTCCCTCCCCTTTTCCGTATAGTTCCCCATCCCGTTCCCGGAGAGCGGGTGATTCTGATACCCATACGCGTAATGATGAGACTGTGTCGGATACACGCTCCGCCGGCCGTCGAAGGAGTCGGGATTGTATGGTGGGATAGGATACGATTTGATGGGCGGTTCTTTCTTCCCGTCCATTGCTGGACTCCGGCGATCAAACTCGCCGGAGGAATTCAGGTCGATAGGCGTAGACTGAGTAGGTGTGGATCGGAAGGTCGGGGAGACGACGCGTTCGCGATGCTGTTGGTCGCCTCCGTGACCGAGGGAGGAGGAGGATGCGAAGCCCTGTGAGAGCTCGAGAGCAGGTGGGCGCGGGGAGGTGGAGCGAGTTCGGGGAGGGCCGTGGTATGGAAGATAGGAGGGGTGGGTTGGGTTGGGAGACGTGGTTTCTGATTTGCTGTGTGATATCGAGCTCGGAAATGACGTGTGGTCGTTGGTGAGTGAATGCTTGGGTAGTTCCGGTGTGGCTTGGGTGAGCTCGATAGGGAGTGGGTTATGACTCGGTGGGAACTGGATACCCTTGCCCGCTACTGGTATCGGACTAGCCAACTCCGGGTGGTTCGGGTGGAATGCTTCGGCGTAGGGTAATTGCTCGGGGTAGGTGAATTGCTCGAGGTAGGATGGCGGCTCGTGATATCGCGCTTCGGGCGTGTTGTCGGGCGTGAGTCTCGATGGACCAGGTGCGGAGGAGTCGAAGGTCGCCATGATCACGTCCAGGTTGGATGGCTTCGTTGGGGATGAAGGGGAAGGCGTTTCGGGTGGTGAGTGAGGCGTAGGGAATTGGGGGATGTACCGGGTTGAAGTGGAGAAATGGTGGGACATGGGCGCGAAAGGGTGATCGAGGTCTGGAAAAGGGTTGGAAGGATGGGGAGTTGGGGATGATGGGAATCAGGGTTTCGGGATCGATCCGATCCGATCCTCCTTCCTCCGCTATCCTCTGGAGTGTTCTCTCGAGTACAAGCCAAATCGACCTCGGAGTCCTTGCCGGTTTGACTGTCTTTTGCACGAAACAGAAGCCAACCCCTCGGCCTGGTCGTGCGAGATTGAACGCCAATACGAGGTATGACCCCTGCCGTAAGCCGGGGATGCGACAAACCTGTCACTCCCACTCTATTGGACGAGTTCGCGTCCGACGTCGCTTGCGTCGTCACACACTGTCGATCTTGAACCATAGAAGATTTCCGTTCGAATCGAAAGGTCGACTCTGTTTCTGGTGGATAGGCGGACAGAATTCAAGCTGGTGAAACGAGAAGATGGAACACGACGCGTCTCGCCTCGTGAGATTTTTGTTCCGAATTGGCCGTACCTCAACAGGTCACGAAAGGGGATTTTTCTCTGTTGAAATAAGTCTGTTGCATACTGTAGCCAGAATGATCTATCCCTCTCCCCGCACGCCCGACTAGGCGTCGCGCTCTCCCCAACTTCCAACAGACCCGCGTGTACTATTCACCAGGTCATGCATCAAAACCCCTTTGCGTTATCCGATTTCGATGGACTCACGACTGCAAGGAAGTCTGAGACATAGTAGTGTCCCTCGGCCGAGCTGGGGTATTTCTCGAGCAGCGAACTGGCCACGAAGAGTACCTTGTGTCTCTGCTCCCATCAGTCCACCTCCTCACCACGTTGCAACACAGACAGACCATTGACTCCCCATTCGCCGCCAGACTCTCGCTCGACATCCTACCTAAATTAGCAACAAGTCTAGATGAGCAGATAGAGGGGAGACCCACGCCTCGAGGAGACTCAGCACGTCCCGTTCCGCCCACGCCTTCTCATCAAACCCCTCATCCCCCGGCTCCCTCTCCCCGACACAGTCCTCGCATATTGCCTAATCGCGAACCTCACCATCGCCTACGGACCAGCAGATTCGTTCTACAAATCGCGAACGCCGCGCTCTCCCTCCGGCCCCCATTCCCCTCGTTCGCCCCACTCCCACTACTCGTGGTAAGTATCCCACTCCCCATACTCGGGTTGACGAACTGCAGTGGTCCGGGTAACTCTGCGAGGATACGTTCGAGCTCGTTTACGAAGTGTGTCGCGGGTGGGATGTTCGGGCGGGAGGGTGAGGATGTGGAATGGGTCTATACGGGGTAAGGATCGATGGGCGGAGAGAACGCGCGCCGAGGAGTCGGAGGAGACGGGAGACGAAGTGAAAGCCGGCTAGGACGAGGATGGTGGTGGATGGTTGGGGGAAGGAGCCGGAGGGGGTTAAGAGGTTGTCGTCGATGCTGAGGGGAAGGGGGAGGTGAAGGTCGGGGTCGGAGATGAGCAGGGGGCTGCTAGTGAGGGCGGTGATGGTTCGGTCGGAGCGGTCTGGGCGAGAAACGGGAATCAGTCAATCAGGTCGATATGATGGGGATGTTAGATGGTAAACTCACAGAGAAGCCAGAACAATCTTCTCCGGACTTCCCGCTCAATCCCATCCGCAACACCTTCGATCGCCCGCTCATCATGCAGATTGAGCGCCTGAGCGAGATGGATCGCTATTGTCAGCGGTATATTGGCAGCACGTCCGTCCAAGGGTGCCGAAGTAGATGTGATCGCAGCTAAGCGAGCGTTAGCGAGCTTCCCACCCTCTTGCATGCAGACCCACTGATGCGTGCTGCGAGTCGTCAGCTCAGATCAAGATCAGCTAGATATATGGGGACTGACCAAACATCCACCAAAGTCACCTCGGCGTACCGCCGATTCTGCATCCCGCCAGAACAAGCGTGACATCGTTGATGCAGTCGTCGGAGATCTCGTACGGGGAAGAAGCTCAGGGCGGATCGGGGAAGCTGGATGATCGAGTATGCCACTATCCCGAGTCAGCATGATTGCCATCTGTGTAAAGCTCGATGCACCCAGACTGAGGAGGAAAGCCCCCCACGGCTCGCTCCGCTCGTCTTCCCTCGATATGAGGAGCTGCGAGAAAGATGGCCAATGTACGATCGGCATCAGGGGACTGAACGGAACCATCAATTCTCATATGCTGGAATCAGTAGAGAATGGTAGGACGTACTAGAGGAGCGCATGATACGCCTGAAGGATCCTCAAGAGCGTACTCCACGGCAGCACATCCTCGATCCGCAGTATCTTCACCAAGCCCGGATGGACCGAACCCCGTCGATCCATCTGTTGCATAACAGGGGCAGCGAGTTTATGCCCATCTGTGATCGGCACCGTTGACGGTCCGGCATCGGCGGTGGTAGTCTAGTCGCCGAGCACGTCTTCGGGGCGACCCCATGTCCACCAGCCGAGAGCCGACTCCTCGGACGCGGAGACGGGTTCGCCGGGTGCGGGGTGGAGGAGTGAGGTTGGGGAGATCGGGAGCCAGGGGAGGTCTAGTGGGGCGGATGGCGGTCGGGGTGGGGGTATGGATTGGCGTCGACGGGCGGGGGCTGAGGGCGGTCAGACGAGCGCTGAGGAAGAAGGAGAGAGGGCGAGAGGACGTACAGGTGGGTAGAACGGGACGTGGGTGTGAGGCGCTGGTTGGACGGGACTGTACATCGGTATCGCGCGGTGTGAATGCGATGCTGTCGATGTTGACGAGTTCGTTCGCTGGTGTCCATGGTCGTGTCCGTGGCCGTGTCCATTATGCGATGGTGGTGCTGGGGCCGCATATTGTGGTGGAGGACCATACCCATCATGGACAGGCAAACGGATTCTTCCTCGAATACCTATCCCGTATGAATCCAGCTCCGATTGGATGGAAGCAAAATGGACGTACGAGTTCACCGGCCCCGGTTTCCGTCTCTCATGCGTGTATTCACACCTCTGATCCAAAAACACACATCCCTCACATCTCGGAACCCCCCGGGCTAGGCTTCACACACTTAACCTTCCTCGCCCGACATGTTCGCATGATGGGAGTCGTTTCTTCGGGGATAAAGGCTGTTGGTGCGGATTCGAATCGGTGCTATCTGATCTCTCTTTCTTCTGGGGGATGGTAGGTGAGTGAGAAGGCGGTCGTGGGGCAGAGCACACTGTGACCACTGCGGAGATGGTTTGAATCCCGAGGTGATGGGTTGAGGAGATTGGATGGTGGCAGTCGGATTAGTTACGCCCCGGAGGGTCCCCGGCCGTCCCCCTTTCGGTAAAGGTAATTCACGTGATGGGACAGGAACTGTCGCAGGCGTAGTAAGCAGCTCCCTATCCAGCTAGCCAGCAGGCCTAGTTGGCAGCTTCCCCATCACCTTGTGACATTCATACTACAGGTGCTCGAATCTCAACAGGAACCGGGTGACGGACATAACCGGCGGAATATCAGCGGCTCTGTCGGTCGTAAGAATATCGCCGAAACAGGCTTGAGGGAATGAGGAATGCCACAAGCCCGAGTTACCGGTCTTCGTTGACTATGAGGTTTTCCAGCTCTTCTCGTAGAAACTTCAGACATCGTTTCGGTCAGCGTGAGTCGCTTCACCAAAGCTATACATCCAAGCTGACGATCTTGTGGTCCTGCTTCTCTTCTTCACGCACCGGCTTGACTTCTTCAGATGTCCTTCTCCACCTCGCCCATCGTCATTGACGGGAAGGGTCACCTCCTCGGTCGACTTGCATCGATCGTTTCGAAGCAGGTGAGTCGGCGGATCCTTATCCCCAACGAGGTCATGGGAAGGAGAAGCGAGGTCGTTAGGAATTCGTGGTCGAGGAAACTTCCGGGGCTCAGGCATGGCCGGGCGTGATGGGACGGAGAGGTCCGGGAAGTCTGTTTCGGTTGATGGGCTTGGCGGTCGAGGTTGGAGGCAGTGCAAGGAGACCACTCAGCGAGAAGCGGACAATGAGGATATCGCTGACCATCGATTTTCATGCTCCTCTCAACGCCTTATCGATATCCTCTCGTTCCTCATCTCGTCGACAAACTCTGCTCGTTCCCGAATTCTCCGCCTCCTTCCCATGTTGAATCGGGTTCAATATTCGGGTTCAATATACCAACAGATCCTCTCCGGCCAAAAGGTCACCGTCGTCCGATGCGAGGAGATCAACTGCTCCGGCTCGTTCTTCCGAAACAAGCTCAAGTACCATGATTACCTCAACAGTGAGTGGAGACTTTCATCATCATCCTTCTTGGAAGCAGTCATTGGCGTGACTCGAGGCTCTGCTGGGATCGTAGCCGCATAGCTGCCATACTCTGGCGATCTCGGTTTACTTCAAAGTAGCTTTCCATCAGGGCTTTGCGGGTTACGCTAGAAGCCACAACTTGCGGCCTAGTCGGAGGAGTGCAACTTCCGTCACCCATCGTGCTCCTCGCGACCGTCTCGTCACAAGCTGAAGTAGTTTGCAGAACGCCATCTCCCCAACCCCAAGAAGTCGGGACCCTTCCACCACCGTGCACCGACTAGGATTTTCTACAAGGCGATCAGGGGAATGGTGTGTGCTTAAGCGATATCCTGATCGTAGGCGTCGAGGCTGACTATGCTGTCCACTTCCTCTTCCCTTCTGTATCGCTTCTGTACTCGCGCCATATCGCCTCGCTGCGCTCGACTCTCTAGGTCCCCCACAAAACCTCCCGAGGCACCGCCGCCCTCAAGCGTCTCGAGCTATACGAGGGTGTCCCTCCCGCCCAGGACAAGGTCAAGAAGATGGTCGTCCCCGCTGCTCTCCGTGTCCTCCGCCTTAAGCCCGGTCGCAAGGTATGTCATCCTCCCACATATCTCAACTTGAGCTAAACGTCGTTGCAGTTCTGCACGCTGAAGCGGGTCGCGGCGGAGGTTGGATGGGGATACAAGGACGTCGTAGACAGGTTGGAGGAGAAGAGGAAGGTCAAGGGGAAGGCGTACTTCGAGCGCAAGGTGGGTACCTCTGCGCTGAGAGGAAGGGATAAGGCTGATGTATGACTGGGACGCAGCAAAACGCCCTGAAGCTCCGTGCCAAGGCGAACTCCTCGGTGCCGCAGGATAAGATGCTCGTCGAGTATGGGTACTAGGTGTTGGGAGACTGGGCTGTGCATGAGGTTTTCAACATGTATGATGCGTCAGGTTTCGTTGCTCGATGGGGACTAGGGCACTCCATAGCGGGAGCCTAAAGTACGATGGACACGCGATCGTCGCGTGCTCTCTTGAACTTGATCCAGATTGCGGGAAGCTCCGTGCAGGCTTCACCCAACTCCCTTGAGTCTGCTTGCACAATCTCTCTGTTGGCTTTCAAATCTATCGTCTCGTACCATCTGGTCCTTCGACATCCGCTTATTCGGTTGTCTGCGCTGGACCCTTCCCTTTCGCCCGATCTCGTCTCGCGAGATAGTCCCGGGTATCTCGAATCCTGATCTCGATGCTCGAGTACATCTACGTCTGCCGCCATGGCTTCCGGTAAGGCATTCTCGCTTCACAGCCCATGCGCGTCGGGCTGAGGTTAGTGATGCGACAGGTCGAATTGGTTCGATCCGAGTATCAAGACTTCTCCCACGGGGATGAATCGAGATCCACCGGTACGTCTCGCTATCTCCTCTGTTGACCTCCTGTCCTGTCACCCTCCGTCAGCTTCTTCACTCGTCCTCGCCCTGTTCCCCCTACTTGGTCGTCCCACCTCGATCCCACCCAGATCTCTCCCCCTGATCTAGGTACCTTCCCCCTCTATACCTCTATACCTCTTTCACCTCCGAATGTCTCACTCCTAGTTCAGGACGTACCCCGCTGACCCGACCCAGCTAGCAGCATACGGTACCGCCCAATCCCTCCGTCTCGCCACCTTCCTCTCGAACCCAGACTCCCTAGCCCCCTACCCGCCGCCCGAACGAGTCTTCAGCTCTCCGTTTTATCGCTGTATCGAAACGGCGGTGCCTACGGCGCACGCGCTGGGAGGTGCGGGTTTGGGGAGGGGGGATGTGGGGTTGGAACATGGGGTTATGGAGTGGTTAGTCCTGCCATACCACTTGTCCGTTTTTTACTGAAATGCTATTCCAACCCTTTGTCGTTGTACGATGTCCCTCTCTCGTCGCTTCGCCTACTGCTTCGTTTGGCCGCATCTCTCTGTCCCTCGACTCGCTCCTCTCCCCGAACTCGTTTGCTATCCTTTCCCGTGTCTCCCGCCTCACTCGCCACGCTCGCTGCCCCCTAGGTACTCCACCGTCAACCCCAACACCGGCCTCCACCCCCGCCCCTCCTCACCCTTCCACCTCGCCACCCTCTTCCCCAAAAATTCCATCGATACAACGTACAACTCCACCCTCTTCCCCTCCCGCCGCGGCGAATCCCTACGAGATCTGCAAGACCGCGCCGACCTATTCGTCGAAGCGTGGACGAGCAGGATTGAGGCGACTGGCGCGAGGTGTGTTGTGGTCTTTGCGCATGCTGCGAGCGTCATCGCCTTGGGTCGAGCGGTACGTCTCGGTGCTCTGGGCTGCGCGCTGCGCAGAACACAGGCTGATAGGGTGTGACTAGTTGACAGGGGATAAGACCTTGAGCGTCGGAGCAGGCTGCGCGTCTTGTTCACTGTATCGGCGGAAGGGCGTACCCCCACCTTCCGAGGACGTGGGTCTGACAGCATCTCGATCGACCTCCTCCCTCGCCGCCGCATCGAGTCTCCTAGACCTCGCGTCAAGCGGAGACGCCGAGCCATGTGGTGTAGGCGAGTGGAGTGCAGTCTGGCTAGGTCGGGCAGACTACCTCGAGAACGGGGTAGAGAGGGATTGGTCCTTCCGGGACGTGGAGATCCGGGATGGAGAGGTCATTAATGTATGTCTTTCCCTTGATTCGTTCCGGGTAGAAGTCTGGGTATGGCTTTCTGATGTGGTGGTGGATAGGACGACGGGTATCAAGGACCGCATCCGCCAGAAGACGAGATCCCGACGGGCTTGGTAAAGGGGATGGAGAAGTATTTGAGACGGGGGATGCCGCCTGGAAACGGACCGGCGCCGGAATCGGGGTTGAAAGGCAGGATGTAGGGCGGGATGTATCGTGGATGTTTTCTTGGCAGGTTGATGGGAAGCCATGGCCTCGGTGCTGACTCGTCTTGATCTTATGCTGCTAGACACACATGCACTCGCTCAATCTTGCTCTTTGAAATTGTCCCTTCGTTCAGCGATCGTGGACAGTACGAACTGGTGCGACCAGGCATGTTCTAGATGTTCGCGGACACTGCCTGACGGAATGTGCCGGATATCAGGGGAGGCTTATCCATCAGGCGAATCCGAAGAGTCCTAGCATCCAGTCATATGCAATTGGGAAATCTTCCCCTTGACCCAAAAACGATCCAGACTTGGCGAGCTCCTGTAAGTATCTGCCGCACACCTGCCTCGCCCTTCCTGCCCACTCCACCTCACCCCTCACCCCTCACCACTCACGCCCACTCCACTCTGGCCATCTGGTTATGATACCTACCGCCCATCAACCCGTGTCCAACCCACCACCAACGTCTCCCCCGTCACATCATCCTGGGAAAGCATGTCCGCCGTCATTGAACGTCGTAATCTGTGTCTTGAGCAGTACCGACATCGAGCTCCATTTGGTTAGGTATGATCCAGAGCTCGTCGGACCCGGAGTGTAATGTCCAGATCGGTCATGTATATCATCAGGTAGGTCCCATGACGTTCCGACCAGAAGATATCGCCAGACCCATCGAATCCTCGGTTGATGTTGGCAGCCGAGGCGAGAATGTTGATGCTCTCGTCCTTTGGCGCCGGCTGGACGGAGGTGCATGAGGCCGTGTCGAGTTGATAGTGTTCGTATTGAGAGCGAGCGACCACGTGAATCTCGAGGACACGAGCGAGGGCGAGCCCTCCAGGTATACTTCCGAAGACGTAGATGTACCCTCGTCATCCCGAAGCTTGAGTGCTGGGAACCCACCAAGAGAGGATCTCACCGGTCTACGTCGAATCAGTAGACATCTCTACAGAGACCGCCCAAAGAGTTATAGATCCCGTCGTATCGTATCGCCTGGAATGTCTGATTCACCACGACCCGTGTGAGACCTGGGAAGATGATGGCGCTCGTCCCGTCGCTAAGCGGGACCATCGCCTGATTCGGACAAAGAGCGATGCGGATCCCCGTAGTCCCAAAATCATCGTGGATGGAGGTCTCGTTGGAGAGAAAGGGAATCCCCAGAGGGATATCCTCTTCAATGATACCAGTCCCAAAATCGGTCAATTCGGTCGGGTTTCCCGTATCGCTCTAGCATCTCCATGTCAGGATCTTCCGCACACACCTAGGTTGAGGGACGTGTCATGTGTCAATCACGTATGCGATGCTATTGGGGACAAAAGTGGTTCGGGTCTCGGTATCACAGAACGACAAGACGTTATGACCGTTCAAGGTCGCCCCACCAAATCCATCGCGATTCGGGTCGGCGGTGTCGTTCGCAGCACCCAGCATGATGATATTCTTGGCGAGAGGAGGGGAGGTGGAGCTCGGTGCGTTGGGAGGGAGGGTGGTGATCGACGATCCAGAAGCTGTGGTCCGGGTCGAGATCGTCAAGGTCAAGTCGATTGGAGTACTGCTGGAAGAGGTGGCGGCACGGGAAGTCCCGCTCGAAGCGGTGAGAGTGATGATGTCGACGGACCATACCGCCTGAAGCGATCGACCCGATGTTGAGAGCGTTCGTAGAGAGAGCAGAGCTTGTTGCTATCCGTCGTGATAGTTGTCGCAGTGTCGGGACCTGAGAATGACGAGAAAATTGAGGTCAAGTGAGTATGGTTTTCAATGGTGAGTTCAGAGTTGAATTCCCTTGATCGCCAAATCCCAATGTCCCGTCTCGATGATGCTTCGCCGGACGCGCCGTTGTATATCGGTTTGGCTCCTCCGAGAGAAACAGCGGGGCACCAAGACGATGACAAAGTCGTGGAGCGCGGGCATCAGATATAGGATGACAAACGATGGTGATTTTTTCAGGAAGGTGAGCAGACGATCGATCGACGACGTCGAAGAAGGAGAGACAAGAGCGCAGAAAGGAAAATATGAGTACGACGATGGGGAGTTGGGGTAGAAAGGCGGTTGATGACTGGCCTTTCAATATATCGCATGATTCCAAAGGGCTTCCCCTCAGATCCCAATCAATGTTTCATCGCTGCGAAAGTGAAGCCACGCGGATAGTCAGCAACTTTGAATTTCAGCCACCTTTGTGTAGGTGTTTGAAGACATTGTGGAATTTTACAGGGAAGCTGTCCACTAGGCCCGCTAGCTAGCTGGATAGGCGAATGAGATTATACGATGCTTGACTGTGCGGCGGGAATGTGATGGACATCTCTCTGAGGAGAGCGGATGGACCGGTAGCGAGGCCAACTTGGAGATCTCCCTTCTCGCTTGACTGAACCTCTGCCTCGGTATGCGGTAAAGCTGAAGCGTAGCGGAGCATCCAGCTTGTCTTCCTGCACTGGCTAACGATATGATTCCGGAGGTTGCAGTGGGTGCGACGGACGCCAATTCACATTTACTACAACCCGCTGACCATGTCCGCATCCAGCAATCCCAACCAGATTTCCCATCTACGCTTCGATACATAATGCGATTTTCGCTGTCATCGCTCTGGCCCTGAAAGTGGGACGGATGGTGCACCTTCATCCAGAGGTGCTCAGTGCATGTATAGCGGCAATGAGGCTGTCAACAGTCGTGCAGACGCCAAGGTACCAGCCTGAGCCGGGCAAATCCCAGACTGATTCCGGGAAAGACTTCACCTTCGGATCAAGATATATCACAAAGCCATTGAAATGACCGACACCGTCAGGGCTACTGGCTGGGAAAGAACCCGGCAATCATTGAGGATAATGATGTGTTCTGGGTTGGCATGGAGGATATTACCAATGCTGCCACCAAGGGCAAGGAATTCAACAAAGATTGACTTGACTCATGAGATCAGGAATTCAAGCTGGGACAAGGAGATCTGATCTGACTGATCACCAGCACCTGGTTGCCATCAGGACCCTCATTGGGATGTGTGGTTCCAATTTGGAGATGAAGACATGACCAAAATTGGGGAGCATGTGAGGATCCCAGACACACCCGCCAAGCTCCCAACAGAAGTCCAGCAGCGGGACACAGTGACACGCACGTTGGTTCAACCTCTGATTTCCAGCATCCAGTCTTTCGAGATCAGCGGGTATGACATGGAGAAGGTCATGCAGAACAAGGAACGGAATGCAAGTTCAACCATCAGCTCCAAGCTTGAAGAATCCCTCAATGATGCTGCTGATGGACCTTTGCGGATTCCGGATATACTCATATATGCATCATCGACTGCATCACACAGACTCCTCCTCCAATATGTATATAGAAATTGCAGACAGATCTCAGTCTTGATCCTTGTCCACCTCCGCACCCTCAAAGAGTGCTGAATCAGTGAAGGAGAAGTCATACTCACGTAGTCCACCCAGGCCATCCAAGAAGGAACACTTCAAGTCAAGTGGTGGTTTTTGCCTCGATACATGCTGCTCTCAATGCCTCACTTGTAGTCAAACTTGTCTGGACAGTCAGAACTTATCTACACGCAGGTGCAAACCACTTGATCTCTGCAGAGACGGTCACGCTGATTTAATGCTGTTCTGTGGTTTTGAGCTGAGTAGTTCCTAAGCATCGGAAACCTTTGCAACCAGCATTGAGGTAGCGACACCAGCCAATGAGGCTCAACCCGTTAACCATGTACCAATGCTATCTTCTCCTGCGACAGTTTCCCCTCCCCCACGACGAACACCATTGAACTCGAATCGAGAAGGACCGAAGATAGGCCTGGAAGACGATGTATAAAAGTGATGGAACTGAGAGTCGGGGAGAACCAGCGATTCGAGATTGAAAGTTATTGAAAAGTCACCATAATTACCTAGCCTACTCATAGCCTCTGCATCTCTAGCCCCTGCTACTCGACCGGCACTCAACTCGGCTACACCCACGCGTATCCTCGAGTTATTGCAGCGAAGTTCGACCTCGGTAGCCCAACTTTGCCGAAGCTCAGACGACCGTCGCCGATTCTAGGAGCTGAGCGTCGGGCCTATTTGCTGGTCGACGTAGCACTTCCCTTCCCGTCCCGGTCTTGCGAGGCTATGCTCAAGAGTCAAGAGGGCAGAAGCAATATTTATAAAGGGCAGAGCTGATCAGGGTCATACCGCTCGTGATGACCACCGGTCTGGATAGAGTGAAGCATTGATGAGACTGACAAGCACAATCCATGATCTCCGTGAGGATCTGCGGACGCCTAGCAGGATCGGAGAGCTCAATGTCTCAAATCATGTGTCAATATTGGACCCTCGTGGTAATGATCAATGCTGTTTTCATCTGCACCTGGGGCACAATCGGAAGCGGAGAGGTCGATGGAAGCCTCATCGCAGGTTTCATGAGCAAACCGAGCTTCTTGTCGTAACGCCTGTCTTCTGCCATCACTCTATCGTGAGCTGGACTTGTCCAAACGTATAGTCAGGTCAGTACTATCCGGACGGTGAGACTAAGATGCGAGAAGTATACATCGCCCATATGCATCTACACCTCCTCCGTCCTCAATTTCGCCGCCGAGTTCGTCACCCTGCACGCACATCAGCCCACTTCCTACCCTCCACCAGCTCAAGTGCAGCTCGCCATCCCTCCACTGCGTCTTCGATCGAGAGAGGTGTGGAACTCACTTGACGCCCAACACCTTCGCCCTCCCCAGAATCTCAATTCTCTTCTTCGAGCTGACCCCATGAGCGATGGCCGCGGCGTACTTCCCGGAATGCATGAGGAGGAGCTCGAGGTCGGAGAGGTTGTGGACGACGAGTTCTTTGTGGCCGGAGGGAAGGAGGTGGCGGGTTTTCTTGTTGGAGCCGTACCTGCGAGCGAGCGTTGGCGAGCGAGCAACGGGATGAGGAGGGACCCCCCCCGGGGGGAGGGCCGGCGGGGGGGGGGGGGGGGGGGGGCGGAAATCGGCGGAAGAGGAGGAGTAAGAGGGATGAGTCAAGCTGTATGCGACGTACCCAATTTTGGGCATGGGGAGTTGGCCCTTGAATCGACGTCGGACCTGCGAGGGGTCAGCAATAGGAGCACGGATAGCTTCCGGGATAAGAGGGCAGGGCGGAGCTCGTGATGAAGCCATGGCTCTTTCCGGCTTGGAAGCGGGTCAGACGACTCTGGCACACCAGTCGCATCTGCCATCGGCTTCCCGACACGATCCTGAAAAATTCCAATCGCAACACGTCCTGCAACCCAATACTCGCAAAAAGGTGAAACCACTCACCCTACTGTCAATACCCTTTGGCTTCCTCCAGTTCTCCTTGACCGAGTGATATCGATCCGATTGATGGCGCTTGAAGATCTTTGTGCGCTTCTTGAGGATCGGGATGTGTTGGGGCGCCATGTTGACTGGTGGGGCGGAGAAGGGGTCGGGTAATGATCAGAGCGGAATTTGGGAGAGGGAATATAGGTCGGGAAAAGAGAGGGCATTGATACGTCAGTGTGGTGCGCTTCACATAGGGGGTCGGCTCACCGGATTACTCTTTGACGCTGAACTAGAGTACTTGTTGCCGCACTGATACAACTGGAGAGGCAGGACGGACTTACGAACGCCGCAAAAGGAGTGGTAAAAAGAAGGATTCATCCGGTTCCGTCGTTCGGACATAGCGGAGGCTTTGGGCCGATATTCACGGATCGCTCGAGAAGGATGTCCGTAAGAGCCCAACTGCGAAACAGTTCAAGATATGTCGATAGGACAAGATGCATGGCTGATACTCCCTTAAAGTGTCTAACGTCTCCATCATCTCAAAGCCCAACTGTGGCCCTCATAAGCGGCCGCACGCTGAGCTCATGCCGGGTTGCCTAGAGCGGACTTACGTCTTCACCATGAACAGCTCATCCGGCATCCCAACCTGGATCTCCTCCTTGACCACCGTCAATCCCGCCTCTTTGAAGACCTGCAGCCACTTCCCATTTGACCTGCCGTGGGACATCAGTCCGGTGGACCCCTCCTATACAGTGGTCACCTACCTGGTGAGGCTCGAATCCTCCTCATCGAGGTACTCGACCGCCTTCCCTCCAGGTCCATCCTCACACACATTCTCCTTCACGAATATGAGCGATGCATCTTCCCTCAGTGCCACTCGGGCACGCGCGAGAAAGTATGTGAGATCGGAGTGGGAGAGATGGCCTAGCGGTAGAAGCGAGGTTATGAGGATGTGCCGCGAATAAGAGGACGTGGCGTACCGAGACACCATTGACACCAGATCCTATTCATCCAGCACGTCAGCTTCTCTTTGCTTGAAGCCAAGGTCAAGCGGTCTCACGCATCGTACATCATCCCCCCATCCCCCTGCCCAAACCCACCCGATTCCCCACCTCTGGCCTCCCCCACCACCCCCACCCCCTCCCCTCCCCTCGTCGGGTGTCTTGGATCGAAACCCTGCAATCCCCCTCTAACGAACCATGCCCTCTTCTCTCGTCCCTTATCCGCCTCCCCTAGTTTTAAGTCCCTCCATTCCCCACCTTCCGCCGACCTCATCCCTTCCTCCAGCAGCCCCATAACTGGCTCAAGCATCACCACGTCCTCGAACAGCGGTAACAGCACCTCCCTACTCACCCGTCCTATACCCGCCCCTACGTCTAGCGCTGTCGTCCGGTGTTTTGGCCGGGGTGAGGGGAAGGGGGTGAGGGGGGAGGGGAATGTGTGTAGGGCTGGGAGGAGGGAGAGGAGGAAGAGGCGGGATCCGAGTTGATCTACATGGGGCACAGGCTAAGTTTATCAGTACCACTGATCATGGTCTGGGATGGAGGTCCGGACGGGTGGAATGAAAGAAATGGACGTGTGGGATGGGAGGGATGAAGGGGACATACCCCATCACCAAACCCACCTAGGACACCGTTGAGGGAAGGCTCGATATTTGACCAGTACTGCAGGCCTTTCTCGGTGTTTGGGGATGGTGGTGCGGGTCGGCGGAGAGCGGAGCCGAGGTTCGATTTTTTACGTTTGGTCGCGGAGGCGTAGGTCTGGGCGTACACTCATTAGGTCAAAACGATTGATCGATGTCTCGGTTGAGTAGCAACTGATAAAAGGAAAGCTCGGATGAATAAAGACGAGATAGGAAGTGATGGACGGCAGCGGAAAGAGGGGAGCCCAGTCAGAACATGGAGACGGGATGGCCTACCATTGCGAAAGATCCGGGAATGGGGAAGAGCGGCCAGCATGTAAAACGTATGGCCAAGGATAGTCAACGAGGATAGAACATGCCGCCGGGACGATCAGGAGGGTCTTTTATACAGTGTGAGTAGCATTGCATAGGCAGAGAGCGATACGGTTCGGCCTCCACTCCTCGAAACCCACGTGGTGGATACACCCGCCTGTAACTTACCAAGGGGGCGTCTCTCGCAGTCAATAGGAGTGATTAGCAAGCTCATAGCCGCTCACGTATGTCCGTGTGTGCTCAGACCGTCGCCGGTCATATGGTGTCTGCTTCAAGGAGCGACATGCTTTCAGGCGCAGCGCTCTGAAGATGTTACCTTTGCTCAGCGAAGGCTATCCTTCAGCCCATTCACGGCAGGACAGAAGTTCGAGGCTGCACTCGTCATCCCAATGCTAGTCTGCTGCAGCGTTCCATTCTTCAAGCATTCGTTCATTCATTCATTCATTCATTCATTCATTCATTCCGGAAGCAGAACCTTGACAGCCTTGTTATCCCAACCCTTATCCTCTCTCCCCATATCCCATCCGGTACCCAACCCGACCTCACTCTACCTCACCTCCAATAGCATTGACGATGGCCATATCATGTAGTCGAGTCGAGTATAGTCGAAATCGAGTCGATTGGTGAGTCGATTACCTACAAACAAATCAGCTCAAATCCAACTACACCTTCCCCCTCACGAGGAGGGGCAGTATATCAAGGACTGTAAGCTGACTTCGACCTGGCCCTCATCTTTCTCCTCTTCCTCCTCAACTTCCTCATACGCTTCTTGCGCCATTTCTCACGCATCTACGAGCGGACGAGCGGGTCAGCGCGAGTCCCGAGTCACCGCAAAATTCCTCCGAGACGCTCTCGGCGCGCATGTCACTCCGAGACCTCCTCGAGAGTGTGGAGCTGGATCTGACCGAGAGCAAAGGAAAAAGGGAGAGGACGTACATTGGTTCGGGCTTGATGTGCGTGAGAGGATGAGCTGGGGAGAGAGAGCAATGCAAGAGCGGAAGCGAGCTGAGTCGTCGGGGCGGATAGATCGGAGTTTGGGCTGAAACAAGGATTATGGCCGACGCCGCGACATCCCCGGTGGTGTGGCATCTCCGATGTGGCTTCTTATGGGTGGATGTTCTTTACCAGCTGTGCACTTGATACGTCGGTAACGCTTGCTTGATGATAGTAGGCGATAGCAGATGGTATGCATGATCTCCCACCCCTCCCCATCTCACAAGGCCTCACAAAGCCCTCCAACCTCGCTCCCCCGTCTACCTGACCTCTCACAGCTCATCATGCTCCCGCGCCTCATCCTCCTCTTCAAACTCCTCCTCCTCCTCCTCCTCCTCCTCCTCCTCCACCCCTCCCGCTCCCCCATCACCCGCACTCTTCCGATTCATCTCCACAAACTCGATCAAACTTTCCAAGCTCCGGTCCCCCGCATAGTCCATGAAGTCTGCCGAACCCGCGGGCCGGAATTTGAGTGTCGGGAAACCTTGGACGCGGAAGGGCGCTTGTGGAGGGACGTCGTTTTCCGTCGCGTCCATCTGCGCACTGCGCAGGCATCAGCGGAGCTCACATAGGTCAAGTGCGGCGACATGAGAGATGGAGACCGGTGAGATACTCACATGACGATATTGGAGTTGGTCGAGTACCTCTCACCGAGAGTATCCCAGATGGGCGCGAGGCGTTCTGGTCCATAGATCAGCTCTGCACAGCCTGCCGAGTGACGTGGACCCACGGCAATGCCCGCACCAAGGCGCAAAGAACTCCGCGAAAACGTCCTTGTCCTCATCCTCAAACAAATCATCCCACCCATCCGCCACAAGCTTCCACACCGGTGCATCCTGACTCGCCGGCACAGGTGCGGACTTGACGCTGGGCCTGATCTCTCCCTTGAGGAACTTCGCCATGAACGCCTCGATGCTCTCTTTTCTCACCGCCTCCGTCAGCGGGAATTTAATCTGTTTCACCAGATCCTGGACCACGAATGCGGGCCACGAGTCGCCGGGTAGGTTGAGGGACTTGCCGTGATCCGTGAATTTGATGGCATCGATGTAGACGAAGTTGACCTGTCCCTTCAGCTCTTTGGCGAGCGGGGTGAGGTCGTCCACAAGTGATCGGAGGGTGATGATATCTTCGGGGTCTACGAAGAGGTACGCAAGGGGAAGACCTTGTTCGGAGTACGACCCGAAGTTCTCGGGTGAGATCTCGTCCATGTAGGGGACGGAGTTGAGCTTGACGAAGTCGGCGAGCGTCGACGCATCCAGGTTGGCCATGTCGGATGCTGCGAGTACGGCGTGGCCTTCGTCGAAGGTTTTGTACAGGACAAGGGCTGGGAGAGACGGGGTGCCCGGGATGGAGGGGAGGGACGGCGAGTTGTATCGCCCGAAGAGGTAGGTTTCGCGGGCGGTGTTGGCGTAGTCGAGATATGCCTGAGGAATCGGGTGGGACGAATCGCCGTACGCCACGAGCACGCTGAGACGGATCAGCCTGCTTTCATGTTCCTTGAGACAGCTTCAGTTACACTTTGTCAGCCTTGATGAATTCGGCGTGCGACTCCGGCGTCACATCCGAGACCGCCGGGAGACTTTGCCTGGGATTCAATCAGTCCCAATCGACTGGCGAACGGGAATCGACCCACTTGATCATATACGAGATGATCCCATCCGCCTTCCTCGGTCCCGAATAGTCCGTCGGCATGCCATTCCGGAACACCTTGAGCGTGGGGTAACCATTCACACCGTAGTCCGAACAAAGGGCTTGCTGCTCGGTGCAGTCGACCTACGACTCCTCCATCAGCTAGGTTACAATGAACAAGGAGAGAGACGCGCCTTCGCCAGCTTGATGCTCTTTGACTTCAGCTCGGTCGCAGCTTCTTCATAGTGCGGTGCGAGCCTGGTGAAGTGGACGAGGAGGCGAGAGAAGGAGAAAGGAGCGGGGTTCGTTAGCGAGTCAAGAGGTGGGATGAGCGAGCTCACTGTTTGCAGTGTCCACACCCTAAACGCATTCCTTGTATTAGCATATCGAACATCAAAGTCCCCAGAGGATGGTATTGATGTTTTACAAGCCCGGACGAAGACACTCACAAGGGGCGAAAAACCTGATTACAAAGCAAGTCAAATCGCTGTCAGCGCCATGCTCGAGACGGCGGCCAACACGTAGCTCATACATTCGAGCTACACTGGACTGGCCCGGAAGCGTGACGAAGCGACTCACTCGACGAGCGCCAGATCCGCATTCATGACCTCCCCCTTGAAACTCCCCACCGTGAGGTCGAGTACATCGCTGGCCAGCACCGATGTGAGTCCGCTGAAGAGGCCGAGGAAGGCGAGGGAGGCGAAGGTTCTCATTTCAAAGAGTAAAGATGAAGTCCAAGAAGAGATTTAGACCAAGATATCGATGTATAATCGAAATCACGCCGGATATGGAACCGGTCGCGTTGACGCGTCAGGCTTTCTTGTGATATTGAGGCTTTGGATCCTTTGTTCCAGCTTTAGAAATCAACCCCATGTAGGGCCAATGGCCTGATCTCAATTTCGAGCGTATATACATCGATCCTCCTCTGACAGATGCAGCACCAAAGATGGACGAGCAATCACTCTTACCTCAACGAAAGCAAACAATCCTGTATTCTCATCTGGCACCAAATGGACTGGATCCGAGAGAGGCCATCCGCGTCGTGCTGGTGGTCTCAAGTGTCGATTCGGCTTTCCGGGACATGTTGACATGTACTTCACGTATGATCATCTTCCTTTTCGCGTAGCGGGTCGAGGCTGTGCGTCGAAGTCAGTCACAGAGACCATGGGTGTTCCGGTTGGCGAACAGCAGCAGGGCCGAACGGATTCGGCGGCCTCAAAGGAGGATGGTCATGACGCAAGGCCGCATCAATGTATTTCGCGACGATGTCGTCGTCCAGCCTGTCCCCAGTCGAGAGGCAAGGGCCATATCAATCGTTGAAGAGTCGTCTAATCGTCATGAACTTGTATCTGCAGAGGGACCTTGCGAAACATTAGCTGTATCACCTTGTTCCTGCAGACAACTTACCGCGACAGTCAGACCAACCATCCCTTAACCTGCTCCAACGCCTTCTCCCACCCCTCATCCTTTTCCGTCCTCACCTCCCGTCCCGTACGCCGATGGACCTCTCGGAAACTCTCCACGTTCTCCCCCTCCAGCTGCCCTCTCAAATGCGGGTACTCTATCCGCTCAATCAGCTCTCCACCCCGTCGACTCCCAGGGCGGCAGCACATACCTTCACCGGATCGAGGATCCGCATCCCAAGTCAACCGCTTCCAAGCCCCAACCCTCTCACATTCCAATCTCAGTAGCACCACCGCGGGAGTATCCGCAAAGAATCGGGTAAGTACGCCTGGGACTTGATGGGCTGTGGAGAGGTGCACGAAGCCGTCGGCATAGTCGAGGCCGGTGAGGAAGAATGTGTGGGAAGCCGGGATGGGGATGGGGAAGGTGTGGCTGAGGCAGGAGCGTCAGCTCGTTCCTGCTGCTGGGGGCGACGGAAAGGGGAAGGGGAAAGAGAGGGAAGGGGCCAGGTCATGGCGCGACGAGTGGAAACAAGGGGAGGGGATCAGAGGCAGAATAAGGAGGATAGAGCGAGAAAGAGAGGATCACGGAGGGGGTGGTGATAAGGGAGCGAGACCTCACCGCGTATCAACCGAGGAGTGAGGCAGGATCTTGTAGACATATTGCGGTCGTGATGTACTCGCCATAGTGCTCGCTGCAAATCGTCGCAAGGTCCTTTGCATACCTCGAGCCGTCTCACCCTCGTTCTCGCCAAGTCCCATGTGAAGGAGAATCTATCGCTGAGAAGAACGGAGATCAGAGATTCCGGCGAGCTTTGGTCCGGTTTCTTCGGTAACTTACCCGAACGGCTCACCTTGCGCTGCTTCGCTCGAGTGGTGCATGATGCCAAATGATTGCTAACTATGCTATGCTGTGTTAAAAATCCACTCCGTATGCGCATACCCAGTTTTGACTCCGGATCCTCCCAATCCACCGTCCGCCCCGTCAACTCCTTTCCCTAGCAACGCTCTTCTTGCAACTACGACATTCGCCAGCTACCGCTTCGCCCCCGTCCTCCTCTTCCCCCTCAGACTATTCTTCCCTCGCGCCGCCTTCCCAGTCCCAAATCCCCCGATGAACTTGACAAGCTCATCCACATCCAAATGGCCTCGCTCCCCGATCCTGCTCGCTCCCTCAACCCCAATCACCCCTGTTGCCCCACCATTCACCCTACCCCCATTCACCAGCCCCGCTCCCGTAGCACTCACTCCACCAAGCCCATGCCCCACCACACCGGCCCCCGCCAAGCGGCGTCTACTCGATCCAGCAACCGCACGGATCCGCTCATGGGACTTCTCCCTCGCCACCTTCTGCCTCTTCACATTCTCCACCACTGCCTTGAGTAACTCCACATTCTTCCCCACCTCCTTCGTCTGCGCGTGATCCACCCCGAGTCGCGTCGTGAAGATTGCATACGCTTCCTCCGAGGTGGATAGGGCGGACGGGAAGTCGCCGGAGAGGAAGTGGGCTTGGGTGAGATGGTGGAGGGCTTGGGCGTTCTGGATGTGGGTCGGGCCGAAGGTCTTGGATGCGGTGGATTGGGCGAGGAGGAGGAGGCGGAGGGACAGGGAGTGCTCGGATAGGGTTTGGAGGACGACTCCGGCGTTGCTCTACGAGGCCACACTCAACACCACATTTATTTGTAGAGGGAGCGAGACTCACCAGGACGGTACTGATCTCAGGATGACCAAGTCCATGAATCACCTCCCACATCTCCAACACATGCCTAAAGTACCTTAGACTCGCGCCCGCGTTCCCCTCGAGATTCTCCAACATCGCCAAACTGAAATAGTAACCCAACGTCTCCGCATGCCAGACCCCGACTGTCCGCTCTGCGATGATGACGGCTTGTCTTTGCAACCGTAAAGCGGTGCCAATATCCAATCCGAGAGGCTGGTCCGGATCGGTGACCTGTGAAATCTTGAGTCTAGCGAGCTGATGGATCGTCGACGCGTATTGATTGTATGCCGCTGCGACCTCGGGGTGGATGACGGAATGGATGTTTTCGTAGAGCTGGACGGATTCGAGTAGGAACTCGAGGCCGAGATCGAGGTTGCCGCGATTGATCGTAGCTCGTCCAGCTTCGAAGATCTCCTCGGCCACGGACGCCTGTATGCGAGCATAAGTACCAGCCACATTCTTTGCACGGAAAAAATACTCACGGATGGCGCGGTAGATCGAACAACCGGGACAAGGGTAAGCACATCAATCGGCTCGAACGTGGTGACCCGTGCAGCCGGGACAGCCTTGCTCTTCCGCTGAGCTCTATCCTTCTCCTTCGAATGCGGTCGGTTCTCCTTATCGTCATCCGAATCCTTCTCGACCCCTCGCACGAACGTGTAATCCCGCTGCATCAGCTGGAACGCAAAGCGCATGGCCAGCTCCCTGAGTAGTTGCTGTTTCCGCAGTCCAGTCGTGAGGTAGGTCTCATCCAGCGTCCAGCGGAAGCGCGTCTTCACTACCTGGCGAATCTCCGCTCGAAGCGATTCGGGTGTGAGACCCACGTATGCTGGCTCCGCATCTGACGAGAAGGCCATGGGTTGGTAGATCGCGCTTGGACTGGTGTTGTAGCCCGTTCCGAGGAGACAATTCAAGAAGTGGCTGATAGCGCACGGAACGTGCTCTGGCTGAAGACCGCGAACAAGCCGCCAAAGGACATGCTTGCTAGCACGGAACACCATCTCCTGTATGACGATTCCCTGAACTTGATCAGTAGCGGTTTCAATTGCAAGATGGAACTCACCTTGAGCGCAGCAAGATGCCCACTCCCCGGGCGTTGCTTCCCATCCAGACCCGCCGAGAACTGCTGGATCGTCCCCGCCAACATCCCCAGATACCTCATGTTGACGCCCCTCGAATGGAGATGCTTCGACAAGCTCTGACCGTCCATGATCCCGCTCGTATTGCCCGTGAGCACGTCGAGCGCGATCGCCGGGATCGCAATTTGGCGGAGGAAGACGGAAGCGTCTCGTACCGCCTTGATAGCGGGATCGGACTCGTCTGTCGTGGCAGAAGGGACGAAAAATGATTTGTCGGAAGCGTTGTTTGGTGGAGGCTGGTCGACGAATGCGTCCGGATTGAAGCGGAGCTCGAATTGCTTGAGCGTAGATGGGGAGGCCTCGATTGGCTTTGCCCCTTCTTCACGGTGGGCGACAGCCTCCGCTGCAGCGGGTGATCGGTCCTGATCCTGATCCTGGTCCTCGGGAATTGCCGGGGTATCGCCGTTGGCTTTGCAGCTCTCGATGGCCGAACTGTCTCCCTCCTTGTCGGCCTCCTTCTCCTTCTCCGCCACCTCCCTCGCCCACCTCTTCAGCTCACTGTCCCAAAACGTCTCGACCAACTCCGGACGAAGCAACATGACCCGATGGGGGTACGCCTCACCGCCATCCTTCCCCTCCATATCTTTCTCCAACCACTCCACATCCACCGGTGCCAACCTGGGTAGGTCGAGGAGGTACCTCCGTCCATCTGTACCTCTCAACGCCTTGACCTCTGCGCTCGCATAAAAATCCTTTTTGTCACCGTTGCCGTCTTTGACTTTATGCTCGGCCAAGCGGTATGCCGAGGCGATCTTCGACATGACCTTATGGGTCGACGCGTCCCAGTGGATGGAACTGAGGTGCTCGGAGTCGAGGCCGTAAATGATCATCGGGTTCACGCCGAACTCCTCTGGTTTCTCGGAGACGGCGGACTCGGTCGACTTGTTGGGTGAATGACCCTTGACCTTCACCCGATCCTCTTTCTTCTCACCATCCTCCTTGGCGTCGCCATTCACCTTCTTCTCCTCCTCCTTGTCGTCCTTTTCGGTGCCATCGACCTCCTCATCCCGCGGCCGCGAGAAGATCCCAGGCAACATACTCTGACAGACCCATCGTTCGCCATGCCAATCAATCACCGTATGTCCCAGAAGATGCACACCCTCCACATCAAGCTTATTGAGGCTCTTGACTCCCGCTGCGTCTTTTGCATGTGACACGTGTGCAGCCGCGTCTCCGCCGAGATGGGCATACGCATCGATCGAGTCGATCGCTTTGGTGATAAAGATATTCGAAGTGAGCCACATGTGTGCTCGGGCATCCTCGTTAGGGTTCAGCGGAGGCTTATCGCCACGCTAAGAATCAAGATCAGCGATAATCGAGGTTAGAGCAGTGAAACCCACTGCTACAGCGAGAACACCACGAACGGAAGCCTGAGTAAACTCCGCCCAAGTCTTCTGAGCCATCTTCTCCCGTATCACCCGTTCTTGCATAGACTCGCGCGGCAACTCCTTGATCCCCTGTATCTCCTCATTCCAATCCCGCGCCGCATCGAGGCTGTCAGCGACGGTCGCGCCGGTGTGTAGGTAGGCAAGCTGTGTTCGAAGGATGTCAGAGGTGGGTTTGATGGGTGTTGCCAGCCATGGGTAGGCGGGTTCGACTTGAGGTATGGGGACAGTGGAGATGGGTTCGAGTGGGGAGGGAGTGGTGGTCAGTGGGGGAAGGAGGGCGAGGCGTTCTGAGAATCGCGGAGAGACAGAATGTAAGAGATCGATGAGGGAATGAGTGGGGGAAGACGTGGGGGTTGTGTCGATAGGATCCAATATAGGGGACTGATACCATCCTCGCGAAGTGCAAAGCAGGGTGAGAGGTGTGCCCTCGAGGGTAGTAACCTGGAGGTACAGCTGATGACCCGCCTGCCGGAGATGCGGTGGAGGGGGATTGAACGGGGATAGCTGGATCGACTCGACACAAGGAAGACTCTCCATCAACGGCTGAGACATCGGTAGTCGGGATAGCGGAGTCGGTTGCCCGTCGCCCTTCCAGTCCGCGAAGGCATGTGCTGTCGAGACCTCGCGCTTGATCTTGACCACCTCCTTCTTCCCGCCCTTCCCTTTCCATCCGTTGGCTACAGGCACCTCCGCCCCCTCGTACACCGCACTCGAAGGGCCAGCAAGACTCGAAGCGGTACCACCTCGGACCGCCTCATAAATTGTGGAACCAGGCGAGAGGGCGATCGGGGTGGAGAGGGTATGTGTCGATGTTCCAGCCGGCGCTATCAGCTCGAGCAGGCGCAGTACAGTCTGTCGAGCCGAGAACTCGGAATATGGTTCTGACATCAGCTCAATCCCTACTAGATTGCTCACCTCTGACGACCTCCAACACCTTCTCACCCCTTTCCTCGACGTGCCCAAAGACGTCTCCAACCTCCAACCACTCGCTCAACCGTTCTCCTTCCCGAACGACCACCCCGTCCTTCCCTTTCGTAAGCAATCCTACATCCCCCTCATGTTGAGCAGTCCTATTCGCCTTCCCGCCCTTGCCTGGTATTCGAAGCGAGTAAGGACCCAACCAATATCCACCAACCCAATCGTTCACCGCGAGTTTGAGCTCCTGGATCGTCTCGTATGCTTGAGGAAGGAGGGTGAGGGTGGTGAACTCCTCGGCTTTCGAGCCTTTGGGGAAGCATTGACATCGGGTAGGACTGGGTAGACGGATCGTGACTGGTGAAGCTGAGGTAGTTAGCTCGATATGCTGAGTGGAGAGGCACAGGTACCGGGCACTTGCTGTTCCTCTTCTCCCCCGTTTAGCTCGGGATGAGCGTCGCCATTGGGGATGGTCTCGATCACCTCATCGTTGCGAAGAGCTTTCGACATGGTGAGGAAGAAGCTCGGTAGCCGTTGACGAGAGGGAAAGCCGATCTGGAAGCCGCTGGATGAGAGGAGGTGGTCAAGTCTTACTCCGGTCGTGCCAAGGGCATCTCACCCCGAGGATACCCCGATGCACTGTACAGAGATCGAGATCCAGCGACGACGACATTTCCATTTTCGATGCGGACCGTCCCTGGTACCTGAATCTGTTGATCCGCAGACTTCCGACTTCCTCCGATTGTCGTTTGGTGATAATCTAGGCTGACGTTGAGTTCCAGCTTGATCATAGAAAGAGCAGACTGTAGAGCGACATCCGGATAGCAGTTTCGATGCATCGCTGTATCACCTCTCAATCTTCTTCCGCGACAGCTTGGTTTCGTCTTTCCAGACAACCTCTTACATCCTCCGCTTCTCCCACAACTCCCAATACCGGTACTCACTTCAGCCCACTCGTACCGCTCCGCTTCATGTCCACCGGGATGTAAGGCTGGATACAAGGCAACCAAACATCGTAATACTGGCTGGGCTCGCCCATGCTCCCAAGCGTGCCCGATTCGAGACTGCGCAAGCCTTGTTGGTTGTTGCAGCATGCCGAGCTCGTGTTCCAGATTGGGCCCGCTGCCCAAGCTGTCCGATCCACATTTAGCACGTACACTGGGTACAGAAAATGGGAGTAGAGGACGACTGACCGGCCCATCCGATGTAGACGTCGTCACCCGCGAGATAGTCTAGCAATTGACCGAGGTAGTTCCCGCACATCGTGTTGTTTTGCTCCCGCCGAATTTGGAGACCAATGCGCTGATTCCATATAACCAACATACGACTGGGAGGCGAGGTGGCTTAGAACTCACTTGAAATTGAGCTCATGCAGTCAAGCGGTCAGGTTCGCCAGGTAGAACGGGGCAGAGGAGTTGCAGATACTGCCAAAGTCATCGTCAATCTCGTTCTGAAAATCTGGTCGACTACCTCACCTGTGCGATCCCGAGAAATCGTAGTCTGGGTACTACCGCTCGTCCGTGTGAAGCTTTCTGCTCAGTCAGGAGTCCGCACCGCGACTCACCTCGTGTATGTCAATAGCCGTATTCTTCAGCGGATCGGTGAGATTGCCGAGATAGTCGGAGGACGGGGCGTCCCCCTGCGATATCCCGGTCCATGAGTACTGACCACCTAAAACCCGCTTGGATCAACGATGCGCAGCGCATGTCATCTCGCTCATCAGTATAGCCGTTCCCAGGGGTCGAGAATGAGCTGATCGGCTCCCGATGCGCGGATCCATTGATCGCAGCTTGGTCATTGGTCAACGCCAGCTCTGTCGGCATGATGACTAGACCAGCCTCGAGATTTCTCGCTATGACGCAATGGCTGACTCGGTGGGGTTCATTATTTGAGTCCGAATCTGTGAGGAGTAGGTTCAGTAGATGTTTATCTCTGATTGAGATTGACTCACATAACCTTTGGGTTCTGCTTGAACCTCTTGGCGAGCTCCTGCTAAAACTCCTGGAACTGCTTCGTAGTAGCGGCAGTAGGATCCGTGGATTGCCGATGACTGACCCGGACAACGGTTGCGACGATGGGTAACTGAGGCCGCATCAGCATCGAGCGTATATCACGTGCGGGAGTTACTTGTATCGCATGTAGTCATGCGACTACGACAGAGGGGTCAGCACTGGGAGAGGTAGGGAGAGTGTGGGCGACCTACGTCAAGAAGCGCATAAGAGGACGGTTTGTGGGTGATGTAGTCGATCGCATCTTTGTATTCGTCGAAATACTGCCAAGAGCCCATACATCAGCACAGCAATTGAGACGGGCAGCAAAGCTCGGATGTGTGAATTGCAAGACAGTGCTGGTCACTCACGTTCTCGTTGAACTTCTTCCCAACCCATACTTCAACGGGCACATGCGTTCTGTCACACACCCAATCAATCAAACTTCGGGAACCGACTCAGGGCTCACCCATGAGGAACGTCACCCGGAGAGGTTAGCGCCATCGTCTACGAATTGAGCGACCGTGGTCTGTTTCCGTGCGCGTGAGAAAAGATACTATGAGGGTCCCTTTACCTATTTGATGAACGCGTGGGCCACACCGATTTCGCCAAGTAGACCGATAGTGGTCCCGTTTTCCGAGAAGACTCCAAATTCGCCGCCCGACTCATTGATACCTCACCTTGTTCAGCGGCCTTCATAGGTTGTGTTCACGATACTCTCACCGGCGTAGATGATCTTTCCGGTCACGCCGACACTCGTTATAACGGACGCTAGAAAGATCGCGGCGATCTTCAGGAAGGCAAGCTTCATCTTGACTGTCCTCTGGCTCTTTGAGGACAACAGTCACTGGAAGCTCTTGGTCCTCAAGATTGCGGAGTCGAACCGGTCGATGTGAATAACACATCGCCTCATACCGTCACCGATAGACCACCTCCACCGATCAGCTGTAATCCCTCGGGCGCGGTGACGGTATCCCATCGACATATGAAGGTGAGATGATGTCCATGACGACAAGTAGAGAACAGCTGACAGATGAAACGGGCTTATATCCTCGTAAATCTCGGAGGAGATTCGGGGTAGAATTTCAAGCTGTGAAAATTCCCTCCTTTTCAAATCATCGACAAAATCCTCACTTACGAGTCATCGCGAGAAATCCAGTACCGCCATGGCTCAACCCGAGAAACCCCTGACCCCCATCACCTCCGACTTCACCGACCACGTCTACGCAACCAAATCCGGCGTCCCCCTCTGGCTCCGAATCTACCCAGTCCCTCATTTCTTCGCTCCCACCTCAAATACAGACACCACGTCCGGTCTCCCATGGTTTCTCTGGATACACGGCGGGGCCTACTGTGCAGGAGAGCACTATCAACTCCGACCCTGGCTCCTCCCGCTGCTCCATCCCCTCGGTATACACGTCGTCACCATTTCGTATCGCTTCACCCCGGTCGTGTCTATGGAGGAGATGGTACAGGACTGCTCCGACGCTTTTGGTTGGTGTCAGAGTGATCTCCCAAAGGCGCTGGGAGATCGTGGTGGATGTGAGGTTGCGAGGTATGGGCTTGGTGGGGACTCAGCTGGGGGTGGGTTGAGTACCCTGTTGGCATATCGTCTCCAGAGTCGGATACCCGCACAGGTGGTGCTCAACCTCTATGGGAGTGTGGACATGTTGAATCAACAGAGGATGTACGATATGGCCCCGCCTCTTGCACCGGCCGCTATCCCTCTGGACTTTGATTTCCCCGAGAGCGAAATCATGGCGAAGCTGGAGGACCGAGATCCGAGTCATGCGGTGACCACAACGACTCACGCATGGAATCTATCGGGAATCGATCCCTACCTCATCACTCAGGGGCATGATGGCGTCGCTCAACACCTACAACGACACTGGAAAGTCTCGGACTCGGAATGGCCGCATGGAGAGGCGACGAAAATGCAATGGGCGGTGAAGAACTGGATCAGCCAATACCGATTGATGGTCGTTGTCCCACTCCGACTCGCACGCCTCGCACCGGACGAGAAGCTCAAGCGGATGAAGACATACTCGGCATCGTACTTGATTGAGACGGACGAGGGGAAGGCGATCGGTCATCCCCCGACGATATTCATGCATGGAAGCGGGGATACGGCTGTCCCCATCGCGCAATCACGGGATATGGCGGAAAAGTTGGGGAAGATGGGCGTGGATGTGGAGGAGCTGTATTGTGAGGGGATGGAACATGGTTGGGATAATATGTATACGGTGAGTTCTCCCGGTCCTTGGCCACTGATTGGGCTGAAAGGGTGAGTAGAAGGAGGGTGATGAGGGTTGGGAGGAGTATATCGCGCCTATTGGTCGATTCTTCCACAAACACCTGCTCGCATAGGCTAGACGTATTGCATGGCTCGCAGTTCATCGTACATATTTGCCTATCCGTGTATGCAATGCATATTGGTTGCTGTAGGAAAGAGCCCAAACGTAAAGGCAGTCGCTGCTGTTTCCTCCCGCCTCGCGCGACGATAAGCTTGTCGGAGAAGACCGTGCTCAGGAACCCCCATAGTAGTAGATGCCAATTTCCTCCCTCGACCAAACCCGTTTTGAAGAGTCGCTTCAACATGCTCTTGACATCTGCATTCGCGGTCCTCTGCGCATCCTTCCTCTGCGCGGCGGTTCAGCAACCCCTCGTCACTCCATCCACCCCACAGATCGGCGCTTTGTCCTCTCTCGCCCCTGGCTCCGACTGGGTGCACCTCACCTCCTCCCGTCATCCCGTAAGTACACACTGCTCCTCTTGCTGACTTACCTCGTCCATGTACTGACCGCGCTGAGCAGGATCACAAGGTCCGCATCCAATCCCACCAAGGATGGTGTGATCCCACGGCCCGCTCTTACACGGGCTACATCGATACCGCATATGGCAAGAATCTCTTCTTCTACTTTTTTGAGTCGAGGGACAAGCCGGAGGAAGACCCAGTGGTGATGTGGATCAATGGTGGACCAGGGGCCAGTTCCGCTATGGGGTGAGTCGAGGCTGTGGCTCACACGATGAGGGGTAGGGGCTGATGGGGTTAGGCTGTTCATGGAGCACGGACCTTGTCGAATCAAGGATGATCCGAAGGGTGTGAATGATACCGTGATAAATCCTTACGCTTGGAACGAACATGTACGTCTCTTCGTGTTCTCTTTCATTCTCCGGGTCAAGCTTTCAAGTGTGAGGGATAGGAGCTGCCTTGGTGCGGTGTTTAGGCAAACATCTTCTTCCTCGACCAGCCTATCGGAGTGGGGTTCAGCCACGCCGAGAAGGGTCAGACGGTCAGCACGACCGAGCTCGCCGCGATTGACGTGGCCGCTTTCGTGGATATCGTATGTCCCCCACTTAGCCTCATCTATCCGTCTGCATTATGGAGACGCCGATTGATGTGAGGCTTCACAGTTTTTCGAGACCTTTTCAGAATACAAGGGCCGAGCATTCCACATGACCGGCGAATCATACGGCGGACGCTACCTGCCCCTATTCGCGAGCGCGGTGTATGACCAGAACACCCAGCTGGTCAAGGAGGGGAGGGAACCGATCAATTTGAGGAGCGTGATGATTGGGAATGGCGGGACGAGCTTGTGTACACGAATCTCTCCTGCCATTATCATCAATCCTGATGAGTGCGAATAGTCGCCATGATCGAGTCGATCTATGACTTCGTACGTCCCTGAGGACATCGTTTAGGATGGCCAGCCAGCTGATACTGATTCGCGCAGATGTGCACCGAGAGCATGGACCTTGGTCGGACTATACACTCTATCGCAAACTGCGTCTGGATGGCTGAGATCGTATGTGCGATGACTGTGAACCGAACTGATGAGTAGATCCCCAAGTGTAAGAAGATGATGCAGCGCGATTGCATCGATACCTCTGATTATACGGCGTGCGATATGGCCCTTCAGTACTGCGACGATCCAGTTTGGGGGTATGCGGCGCTCAATGCTGGTGTCAACCGGTGAGTTGAGTCCGGGTGCTCCTCTGTGTCAACCACCTCGCTGATACGTCTGATGTCAGATATAACGTGAATCAGACTTGCACCATGGAGCAATACCACGCATATCTCTGCATGCCCGAAACGTGAGATTTCCCTACCTCTGCACGGCGAGCTCACGGATTTTCCTCCTACCAGAATCAAAGTGTCGCAATATCTGAACCTGCCCGATGTGCAAGCGCTGCTTGGCGTCGACAAACATCAGGGAACATGGGTTGAGACCGGGAGAGACGTGGCGAGATCGTTCAGCGCCGCTCACGATCTCACGCATCAGACTTGGTTCTATGTGGCCAACTTGCTCGAAAGGGGGGTCAAGGTGCTAAACGTGAGTCCGTGCGGGGTCCTTTATCGCCTACTACCTCTCATCTCCACCTCATCTGCATGATCTCGTCCCCTTAAATCTCTTTCTACTCTTGTATCGCAAAGGCACGACTGAGGCTAATGAGCGAACCCGTAGTACGTCGGCACCCTCGACGCGGCATGCGACCACTTCGGCCAATCCAAATGGATGGCCGCGATGAGTTGGACCGGGCAAGAAGCGTACCTCGCCGCGCCGACCGAGAACTGGATGGTCGACGGGAAGGTCGCGGGGAGTATCAAGGAGTACGAGAACCTCACCGTGAGATTGGTCCTGCATCGCCTCGGCGGAGGGACTGATGGGTGGTTGGTAGCTGTTGAAGGTGTTTGGGGCGGGACATTTGGTGCCGACTGATAGGCCGAAGGAGGCGCTTGAGATGTTCTTGAACTGGATCGAGGGGGCGAAGTGAGCGGAGGAGACTATTTCGAAAGCGAGAGAAACGAGGAAGGAAGGAAGGAAGGATGAAAAGACCGGCCAAACGTGCAAATAACTGGCAATAGATGAACCCAATTGTCTACGTCTGCCGGCAGTCAAGGTGATCTCATATGGATGATCGAGGTGGAAGCGGCGCGGTCCCAATCAATCTACCTAGCTACTCAACCGTCGCGGAGTAACAGCGCGCAAGTCAGGTGAAATGCGTCAGCAGATTGTCAGACATCAGTACTTTCAGCCTCTTCATGAACATCCCGCTATCTTAGTCCGTGTTCTTGTCAGCAGATCTCTGCCTTTCAACTCCGAAACGCTAAAGATGTGGTACATGACCTCCTGGCAATGACCCATACAACCCTCTATTCGAATCTACGTCGTCAACGTTACCGATTCTCCTAAATTGCTCAACTGGGTCGCGTGGTGGTGCGAGTAGATTGCCCAGAAGAGATATATCGCGACGGCGATTTTCAATACCGTCTCTGCGCTATATCAGCTCTTGCCCTGACTGACAATGAAGATCGGACATACTGAGATGCCAAAGATTATCCGCAGTATCATCCCTCTTTGCCAATCTTCTCGAAACCACCCGGTTGATTCGCGATATCCGCCTCGGACTCGAGGCATCATGGTCCAGCTCGTGTTTTCGCGGGGTTGCGAGAGTCCTGGCTTTCCGCTTGTCTCTCGCTATTCGCATGCTTTCTCGGTATCCATCTACACAGCTCTGAATGCAGTCCTCCGATCAGCAGAAGCGAGGTGAATGAGCAAGGACGTACCTCCATCGCGTCCCACCATGTATATCCCCTCACGCCTTCACTCGCAGCGATTCGCCCCATCTCAATCCGGCCATGATGATCGCCGGCGGCTTGTCGTAGGAGGCCGGCATATGACCTCGACGCGGATGCGAAAGCTGGGGAGTCAGGCGATTTCAGAGTATTTGCCCAGTTTGTGCATGGTGAAGAAAGGGGAAGAAGCAGGCCACTGTAGGTATGTGAGACGAGGTCGCGGGTTCCCTCTGCGTCTAAGCCGACGACGGGCTGTGTGAAGTCAGTCTCGGGTTTTCCCCATTATGGCGACTGCTTACCAATCCGGAGGCCATCGCTTCAAGCACGACCTGCCCGAACGTCTGCCGAGTCGAGATCAGCGCGCTCACCGATTTGTAAGGTCGGCTCACTTCAGTGAAACTAGGAAACGCAAAGACGTCGGCACTGGCATAACATCTCGCCAATTCTTCTCCGCTTCGATGTCCCATGAACGTCGCGTCGTATCCCTTGGAATCACAGGTCGACTCGAGCTCGACCCGCGCGGGTCCGTCGCCGACGAACACCAGTTTGGGTCGGGGTGTGGGCAGGTGAGAGTAGGCTTGCAGGAGAAGCTGCAGGTTTTTCTCCCATGATCTAGGTCCAGCTTTAGTAATGATACCGTTGCGGCAGAGCGGGAAGCATTCACATTCGGCCGACGTAGAGCATTACTGCCCTTTTCGGCAGCCCGATCGGTTGCGCACTCGGCGCGGTGCCATCAATCGGCAGCACTAGCGGGGTCGCAGGCGGGGTCAATGGCATGCTGACCTTCCTGCCAGTATGGTGTTCACCCAATGGGAGAGGTTTCGCCTCGTTGGCCAGGTTCTGTCGAGGAGCATCGCCAACGCCCCAAGACGCTCGTGTGGCAAGACATCGCTTAGAAGGACTGAAGTGTAACAAGTCGACGCCACGGGGCCAGAGGCGTACTTGATCCCAGGATTGGCCTCGAAGCATGTTGCGGGTGGAGGGAGAAGGGCATAGGGTGAGGAGAGTTCTGCGAAAGGCGTTTTTAGCGGACGAAGCGAGGTAGCATTCTCCAACGGAAACGCAACATGGTTGACGAGGAAACGTACTTGGAGTACAGCCAGGATTGGAACCTCCATATGATCGGTTCCAACCAGCTCATCCCAAACAGAGTAGCGTAGGTCGCCAGATTCCTATCCCTCATCAGCGATCTGCACAAGCTGTCAAGGACAATGATCCCACGTATGGTAGCTAGCCACCACAGCGCCGGTAATTCCGGCTCCAAGCGCTGGGCCGTCTTCGCCAACCCATTTTCTGCACCTATCAGCCGTCTGGTATTACAGGCAAAGCAAGACTCACTCGCCAGCCCACCCAAGCTCCATCGCCATCAGCGTCTGTGCGCCTAGCCATATCGGGTCGACAACATGGACGACATCGGGTTGCTAGCACAAATCATCAGCATCATCTCGCACGCCTAAAGGAGAGCTCACAAAGTCCTTGATAGCGCGAAGGAACTTCGGCCGAAGAAAGTTGAGCTAAACATAATCAGCCAACCGATCACCGAGATGCGGAGCAAGGCGAACCTTCAGACCAGGATAGACGACCAGCGGAACTCCAGCTGTGCCGACCAAGGGATGTCCTGCATAAGAATCCATGCCAGAGCCTGGACCAAGGAGCATGCATTCGTGTCCTTCAAGGCGGAGATGCTCAAGCAGGCGGGCGAGAGTTCGGGTGACACCGTCGACCTTCGGGAGGAAGTTTTCTGCCGATTGGTGAGCAGAGCCTCTCGCGGATGGGGCTCAGGGAGAAAGCTGACCGGTTACGATGACGATTCTCAGACCCATCCTCCCTCTCCCTCCTGCCAACCATCTTTCCCTCCCGTCCCTCTTCTCGGATGACATTCCCGCTGTCCACACATGCTTCTCACTCTTCACCGGTCCATCTCGCTTACCATTAGCAAAGATATCATACGGCAGACTCGGGTCTGGTAGATCCAGATCGGGCATGTTCATTGGCGGAGGAAGATGAAGCATCTCCGGAGAGCCTGTTGAGGTCGGTAAGGAGCATTGCGACGATCCGGATTGCAAGGAGGACCGAGTGCGAGAACTGAAACCGGTACTGTACGAGGGGTATGTTGCAGGTGGAGGAGTGAAAGGATCCATTTTGACTTTCCGCTCGAATGTGCCGAATCCGACAGGTTCGCAGGCGGTGGGTCGATCGTTTGTGGTAGGTGCTGCGTGTTGAACTGTCCGAAAATCGCGAGAGATGGATTAGGGTCGAGTGGTTGAGGACTGAGATAATGGTGTTCTACAAGATGAGGCGAATTAAGATTTAAGGAAGATGGATGAGGATTCGGGTATGAACAGGCGAGGGACCACCGGGGTTCGTTCATAGTCAGCCAGCGTCCGAACTCCATCACAGCCACCATAGATCAGCACGAAACGCGGCATGAGCGTTGTAGACACGTTTGTCTGACTGTTGTTTGGTTCGAAGAGCTTTGAAGAGAACGTGTTCAAATGAAAGAAGGAACGTGCGCTTTGACTTTTGCCCAGATCTCTCGTTAACTACGCCACGATAGCCGTATGTCCGAAATCCAAACTCCGCTGTAACGCCGGGGGCCGAGATTTCCCGCGCTAACCCTTTTTCCCACCCTTTCAATTTCTCTCAATCTTCCTCCCAGCACCACATTCCACCTTGAAGTCTTGCTCCAGCCTCTGGCAGTACCTCTGCCCACCTTCATCCGTGTCTCTTTCTGCACTAAACTATCATTCTACAACTATCCAAGATGTCTTTCATCGTCTAAGCACCCTTCCTCACCAGGAAGACCTTTGTTCACCCAGTGATCAACTACCGATCTACCCAGGACCTACCCAAATTTCCTTCTTTGCCCATCATGGCGTCCATCATCGTACCCAACCCAAACATACCCCAACAACAACCCACATTCAACCCTCCCACACCCCAACAACAGCCCTTCCTCACCGCCCAAATCCCCGTGACCTGCCCTGCGCGGTGTCGACATTTACGTCAATCACTCACATAGCCGAAGAACGGCTGCCTCCGGGCGTAAAAAAAACAACAAGGTGAGCTTGAATTATCACTCATCACACTCATGGTAATGCTGATTTCCTCCCTTCCTCCTTTTCCCGTCGCTTCTTCTTGGACGCGCACTTCTTCAATCCGTCATTACGACCCTTCTCGCGTCTTCGATTCTCTTTTTTCCTCTTTACTCCACTATGCAACCGCAGTCAACAAGAAATCACCTTCAACCCAATTCCCCAGACCCTCCCACCTCCTCCGTCCACGCGACGTTCCTCAAGTCAAGCGAGTTTCAAGTCCAACAACAAGGACAGCGCTACAGCGCATCAAAAGACGAGTACAACCCCTCGTGCGAGTCTACCGATTCCACCAACCGCTACTTCAGCGGATATCAAGATACCAACAGCCATCAAGTCGATTTCCGCTGACCAGCAACTCCTCGCCCTCATGTCTTTCGACCACACTTCGGAAATGGGCGTCGAGCCTGTAGACTGGGATCAATTCCTCGTCGACGCCGACCTCGGCGCGAAGGGTAAATGCTTCCTCATGGTACGGAGTGATTGCTGACATTCGGTAGCACGACCTCCAGCCATGTCCCCCCTTCCCTCCGACTCGCACACCTCCAGTCCCAAGTCAACCGAGTCTGAGCAATCGCAAGCTCTCGATCCTTCCGAGCCCAGTCCCGAGCTCGCTTTCACTCATTTCGGTCTCTCCACCGGTATCATGCACCGCTCTGAAGACATGTATGATGCTCTTCCGTCTTACTTCCCTGACGAGCACTGCACGAGCGACCCTACGATGACCGAGACGTTCGGCATGAAGTATGGCGATTTCGGAGACATCACCGGGCTCGGAGACAACGCCGCTAGCCAGCTTGGTCTCACCAACCTCTTCGACAAGCTCTCCGCGCCAGCCGTCGCTCAACATGCTTCTGCCGATGTCGACCTCCAGTCCGTCTACGCCGCTCTTGGATGGACTCTCCCTACTGCTGTAGAGCCGCAACTCATTTCTCCTCCAACTCCTCTCAAGCGCAAGGTCTCCGATTCCAGTGACGAATCTGCCCTAGCCAAGCGTCCTCGAGGCCGTCCTCCCAAGCCTAGACCTGATGCCAAGCGGCCCAGCCGACGGCAGTCCAAGGCGGGCTCGAGTGTTCCAGCTCTGGTAGCCGCAGCTGTCCTCGACACTCCTACATCTCGAAGCGTCACTTTCGCCGACATTGACGGCAGCGATCACGAGTCGGTGGTGGCGGTCGGAAAGAAGGCTGGGAAGTCATCAACAGCGCGACCCAAGTCCGTAGTCCCGGAGAAATACCTCAAGGACGGCTCTGCGCAGACCATGCTCGGAATGTCGGTCGACCAGATTCAATCCTTCCCGACGTTCGAGGAGCTGCTCAAAATGGTGTCTTCAAGCTTGCGACCTGGAGCAGCTGAGTTTGGCGAGCGTATCAAGGAGAACCGTGACAAGGCAAAGGATGCTGCGAAGAAGTCTCGCGATGAGCGGCGGGCGAAGATCGACTCCCTCGAGAAGACTGTGGCAGAGCTTGAGGGGACGATTGAAGGGATGCGGGGAGTGTTGGCGACATTGGTGACCAAGGGCCTGCTGGACCAGGGCGAAATGGCGGTGTGGTTATGAGGTGTTGGCGGAGAAGTAAAAAGATCAAGTCCTGCTTGTCAGGCATCAAGTTTTCCCAGCACGATGGTTTCTGATCTCGTAGTTTCGTTTATCATACCCTATCCCTTCATTCTCACATCAGCCCTTTTCCAACCATGTCGTCGCTCTACTCCTTGTGTCGTCTCCCGTTTGAGAGTTTTCGTTGTTTCTTCCTGGTCCATGCATGTTGTTCTGTATCACTTTGAGGCGCAGATCGTAACAGCACTGGAACTACACTAAACCCAAGAAGGGCTGAAGAAGTGTGTCACGTGTGACATCGACCGGCGCTTGCCCATCCCATCGTCACTCGCCATCATTCATCCCTCTTGTTCCCCGCATATAAAGCATTGACCAAGTAGCACGGGGTCTCGACCTCACCTCTGTTCTGGTGAGTACCGAGCGTGAGGGTGTGGTATACTGTCCTCATCATCGTCATCGCGTCTCTGGCAGTCACAGATCTGGACCTGTGAAACAGCCCACGATGCGATTCCCACTCCCCTCAATCCGATGCGACTCCCCAAACTCCCATCCCGCTCTCAACGAACGTATACCCATCCTCATCGATCTTAATGATATCCCCGACTCATGTCCCGCTTTGAGTGGGAGTGGTGATCGTGGTGGGATGCGCTTCAGGAGGTGGAAGGATCGGCCTCGTCGTCATGGTGCGTCTCCCCCTTTCCCCTCACATCATCTCCCTCTTTCAACCTTCATTCACTCGCGATCAAGTGATAAGTGATTGAGTACTGATGTCGGACAGAGCACCGCCACGCCCTCTCCCGCGCTTATCAACAAGGCTACCTCGACTCCCTCCTCGCTTCGCCTCCAATCAAACCCAAGAAATCCTCCGCGATCTCACCCTCACTCAAATCCTTCGCCTCCGACCACCCTTACACCACCCTCGCCTCCATCGGCGCGGCAGGGACCCTGGCGTTTCTCGGTTCGAGCTACCTCGCCCACCGCGCATTCCGGTACATGGTCCCCCTCTCCCGTCTCAGTCCCGGTGCGGAGGGGGACATGGAGAGACGACTGGTCGGGCATATCAGTGCGGCGAATAGGGATCGACGGACGGAGCTGGAGAGGTTTAGGAGGGAGTTGATGGGGACGTTGGAGATGATTGCGATGCCGGGACCGAAGATTATGGGGTCGGGATCGGGTGGGACGGGTACCGTGGGATCGGCTGGGAAAGGGATGGGCAAGACCGTCACTTCGCCAGTCAGCCCGAAGGAAGCGATACTCGGAGCCACGCCGAGGAAGTTTGACGCAGCGAGTCTCAAGGCGGTCGCCCCGATCGCGGCGGGGATGGACGAGGCGCGCCTTGCTCAGGTACTTAGGGGCGCGGTGGAAGATGTGCTCCACGCAAGGGGTACAGTTCAGGAAGAGGTGAGCATGGCGCCCGATCGTGACGGAGAATGAGCTGATGCGAGTAGGACCTAAGGGTGGCTATGAGGAAGGTCCTGGACGAGCGGTTCGGAAGTCGTAACGGGACCGTTCCGCTTGGGAATCAGCAAGGAAATGCAGACGCGTCCGCGTATCAGAATGATAGTGTGAATGAGTATGAGGTCGGCAAGGAGTACGAGAACCACGATGTCTATTCTGCCGAGTCCCTGCAAGTGGAGCTCGACACCATCCGAAGCGAGGTGAGTTTGATCCACATGAAAATACTCAATACTGAGTGGTAAATTCAGCTTGACGAGCTCTCCTTCCGCGTTGAAGGCCTGGAGGGGGAAGCGAACAAAGGTTACGGAGAAGACTCGTATGACCCCACCGAGGACGGTACGCTCCCTGTTGGGACGGACGCAGACCTTGTGCGGGCGGAGTTGGAGACGGCGGCGCAAGTGAGGGATAGGGGGAGGGAGGCGATGCAGAACGGCAAGAAGGACGAGGTGATGCCTGCGCCCAAGGAGGCAAAGAAGGACGTAAGGGATGAGGTGATCGTGCAGGAGAGCCCGGCGCGCCCCGTAAAATCCGAGCAGACTCAGCCGAAGAGTGACGTCAACGAAGCAAGCTTCTCGCCCCAGACGGAAGCGAGGAAAGTGGCAGCATACTTGCGAGCAGCTCAGGCGAGACACATGATCAAGTCTGGGAGGGTCGACGCGGTGACGGGTAAGTTCTTGCATCGTTTCGCAGGCTAAAGCTGGTCGACTCAGCTGCCTTGCCTACTCCGACCGCGGCTGCGAAGAGGGAGATCGAGAAATCGAAACTTGAGGAAATTATAGAGCAAATCCCCGCCGAGCAACCGGTGGAGCGCCTCGGTGTCGATGACTCGGGCGCTTGGAGTTTCTACCTGGTCCCGTTCCCGAGAAGTTACACGGCCCCGGCTGCCGCGGGATGGCGTCTCGCGACGATCGTCTGTAGTCGGACTCAGGGACGCACGGGGAGAGGCCGAGGATATAACTACTCGTGAGTGGCAAGTCTTTCTTGCATGCGGGTACTATCCCAGGCATAAGATACCGGATTCGACATGCATGACTCCAGCACGTTGCTGATACCGCTACCATAGCTCCGAACAATCCTTTCTGGACACCCACACCAACCAGAAAGTCTTCTACTACCCCGAATTCGACATCGTCCGCGTCGACGGTAGCCTGTGGAGATGTAGTCCGGAGCAAGGCGGTTGTGGAGGTTATCGCATCAGGGAGAGGATGGACACGGGCATGGAGCCGCAGTGGAATGAGGAGTAGCGGGTTGAGCGGAAAGGGTGGACAGGGTTGTACATGTAGAAAGAGAAAAGGAATATGCTAGGATTATGTCATGCACTGCTCGATATCTGTCCTGATTGACTGTCCAAACGGCTCTTGATGCGGATGAGCGAAAGTACTTGATATGAGATGCGGTACCGCCAACTCGAAACCAGTAATCTCACTCGTCCTACCGATCCAGCAGTCTTCCTCTTCAGCTTTAACACTCCCGCAACACTTTACCCGCAGAGCAACACAGTGTAAGATTCCGCGCCCACTCTACGCTCTCCGCTTCCCATCTTCTCACCTCATTCCGTTCCCTCGACCTTGTCGCCCGTAAAGTACGATGCCATCCCACCACCTCACCCCTGCCCAACTCGAGCTTCGAGCTTCTCGCCGCGCCGCCAAACTCGTCTCGACTCCAAGCACACCGTCTACCTCTTCTACCCCATCTGCCGTATCCAGCGACCGATACCTCAGGCGTGAATGGATCCAGCTCCGTCTTCCCGACCACGCATCGGACATAAAGACCGTCCGGATTGTCACCTGGAATGTTCGCTCCCTCCCTTACTTTATCCGGTAAGGTTGAGACCAGCTGATGTGGGTAAAAGATGCTAGCCCAGACGCTCGTCCGTACGTGAGCCACCCACCGACCCAATCTCAGCTGATGACGGATATGATCGCAGGGAGGGAACTCTTCCCAGGCTCCGATTGTCTCCGATGGTCTGAGAGAAAACCGCTCCTCCTGTCTGAGCTGTCCCACCATTCCTGCACCGATGTGATCTGCCTCCAAGTACGTATCCATCCCCTCCTCCAATCACGAGGCAGGAGTTCATGCTGGTGCAGGAATGCGATCGCCTAGCCGACCTCCGACGCGCGCTTCCTGGATTTCGGGAGGTTGCAGCCAAAGGACGGGGAAAATTGCATGGTCTGGTAGTTTGGTATCGCGCTTCGGAATGGCGGGTGAGGGCGACGCGGACGGTGTTTTTAGATGAGGAGGAGCTCTGTCCGCTTGGAGAAGCAATGGATGAGGACGAGGGGCGAGAGGGAGTTGGCGGTGGAGCGAGGAGGAAGAGAGGGGGAAGTCGGCAGACGAAGAATGTTGGGCTTATTGTGGGGCTCGAGCGGGTGGATGGGAGTGGGGGAGAAGGCGTGGTGGCGGCTACGACGCATCTGTATGTGCTCCATCTACACCGAGAAGGAGACTTTTGCTGATGTGTTTAGGTTCTGGCATCCCAAGTGCGAGTCGCTGGTCAGGTCGGATGACGGACTGACGGGCCAGGTTCGCATATGAACGCATACGACAGTCCCTCATCTTGATTCGAGCGATCCGAGCTTTCCAGTCGGTGCATGACTGCATGTCATGGCCCGCCATCCTTGCGGGAGGTAGGTTGCCACTCTCCACAGCAGTAGTGCGATTGCTGAAACTCCTGCCAGACCTGAATACCACACCCGCCGAAGCGACCTATCAGCTCCTCACCGCTCCAACCCGTCCCCTCCATCCCAGCATGATCAGCGAGATCGAAGAATCTCGTTTCGTCCATACCAGCGTCGATAACATCCCTGGACCAGCCCGGAATGACCCACCGTCAACTTCGGGTACGGGTAGTAGTACGCCAGCCGAAGGCGGAACGGGCAGTAATACGCCTGCGGAGAAGGACGATGAGGAGGAGCCGCCAGACTCGCATGAGCGGAGCGTCGCAAATACTCGGGATCCACAACCTTTCGATGGAATACTGAACGCGGATGAGTTGGCGGGATTGGCGCGAAAGCTTCTACCGGAGGGGGTAAAGAGCGCTTTTGGCTCGAGTGATTGGGCAGGAAACGATGGCGAGACATTTGCCAAGCGAGGCGGATTCGAGCGGGTCGGTGGCGTTGGCGAGCTAGAAGGAGGTGGGGAGCCGGGATACACATGCTTTACACCGCTATTCAAGCTCACGCTGGGTCAGTCCTCCTCGGGTCGGAACTGGTGGTCCAATCATGCTGATGAGGCGGATAGACTACTTGTTTATCCTCCCTCCCTTGGACTCCGGCTCGAAAACAACGGTGACACATCTCCTCCGTCCGGCCAGGTCCGAGGAGCTTCGAGAAGGTCTACCGCGGAAGGGGATAGGGGCGAGCGATCATCTTGCTATGGGATGCGAGGTCGCTTGGTAATGCATGGGATTCGCCAGATTCAACACCGCCAACCGATTCCAGTCAAAGTCGTTCTAGCGAAAAACCTGTCGTCACGCTGGCGGGAACAGCGTATCTGGATGGCTTTCGAGGAGCGTAACATCCCATATCACTACCACGAAGTCAAAGTATGTCCCCTTCACCACCTCACTCCCCTCCTTATGCATCTAAATCACCGAGTCAAGCCTGAGAGATTGGGAGCTCGCTGACGCTCGCGCAGCCCTACAAGAAATCCAAAGAATTCCTCCGCGTCAACCCCCTAGACCTCGTCCCAGCGGCGCTCGAGCATCACGGAAAGGGTACGCTGTACAAGAGTGATGTGTTGTGCGAGTATCTCGAGGATCCGTATCCGGCTTCTGATGAGCCCCCGTAAGTCGAGTCCAACCGCCTTGTTCACCTTCACTTCTTCTCATTGTTTGGGAGACTGACGAGTGGTGGGCAGGTCGATCTTCCCGAGTGGACTGTATGAGTATAATTTTGGATAAGAAGGTGGACGTGGTGGGGTCAGAGCGGTGGAGGAGACGTAGACGGCCGTAGATCTGGACAGCGGCGAAATCCCATGTCGGCACTACTTTTCCGGTATCGGGTTTGGTGGAGGTGTAGAATTTGGGGGTAATGTAGGAGTGGATGGGGGCTTGGAAGAGAATGAGGACTTGGGTAGGGAGGTAGTCGGCTCCGTCGCCACTGCTGGAATCGCTCAGTCCACCATGACCGTCGATGTCTGAATTGAGATCGCCACTGGTAGGAGGTCTGAGTGACGGTGTGGATCATCGCTTTGACCTGCGGATTCGCCCTCGCCATATGTCCCCGCAAACACCCTCTTCCCTTTGCCTTTCCTCTCTTCCAAAGGTGAGTCGTCCAGGACGTCCAGGACGAACGGTACGTGAGAAGTCTGGATGGTCGCGTGTGTGGGATGTGGGATGGCGGTCGTGAGCAGTCCGAGAGGGTTGGCACGTATGAGCGCGTGAAGCGTCTCGGGATAGCTCGGCGTGGACGGGGCGGATGTACATGGCAGCGGGTATCTACTTGGGGGGTGGGAGGGGCGGAGGGTAAGGGGAAAGGGAGAGGGATGGAGGGGAGGGCGAGGGGAGGGCGAGGGGAGGGCGAGGGGAGGGCGAGGGGAGGGCGAGGGGAGGGCGAGGGGAGGGCGAGGGGAGGGCGAGGGGAGGGCGAGAACGGGGCGAGAACGGGGAAGGTTTAAAGGGAGATCTGGAATCTGTGAGAGTACGGAGCGAGGAGGAGATGTCGAATCGAGGACCTAATCTACTATCTTCTCTTGGAATCTGTAGCCTCAGAATGGCAACTGCGCGCCACAATCAGGAACCAAGCACCCGGCAGCGCTCGGGGATCTTTTCGTTATGCCGGATGACGTCGACCATCGTGAGCACTCCACACTTTCCCCCCTTTCAGCTTGTTCTTCCACCTCACAAAACGCAGATCCCTCCATCATCCTCCACCGGTGTCAAAAGGGGATGAAACCGCCCTCCCTTGGCGGTGACTATCTCCAGTCACACCAACGAGCATAGAGAAAGTCGCCCGTCATGTGAGTGTCTCCACACGATTGCTGGCCCCACTGACGGATTCCCGGTGAGGCCGTACGCGGGCGCCTTCCAATCCACCTTCCTCGGTCGCTTCATCCGACTCATCTCGCGCGATCACCTCCTCAAGTACCCCGACGAGATCGAGTTCCCACAGGATTATACTCGAGTATCGATCGCGAGGAAGATCGAATTGCAGCAGAGGCAGTCCTCCAAGTCAAAGTCGAAGGAAGGATCCGGGGATCTCGAGAAAGTACGAAAGAACATCGATGGCGAGAAAACACAGAAGATCACCGACCGACCTCGAGATGTCGGGATTCAGATAGGCGGGAACCAAGCCCCGGCTTCAATGAGCGTCAACTCCATCCTCCTAGCCCCTCCCATCGGGTCGAGCGAATCTCTCGCTCTTCAACACCCCTTCCAATCCGCAGCGACGCTCAAGAATCCTTCAGCGCGCTCCGGTGTCTGGAGGAGTAACTCTGGTCTTGGTTCCGGATCGGGAGAAGGGGACGACGCGACTGTCGCTGATGGGGAGGAGGGGAGGGCGAAGAAGACGGCTGGGGAGAAGAGGGGGCAGGGTGAGAACTTCCAGGATGAGAGAAAGGAGAAGACGCCGGTGAATACGGAGGAGGCGGAGAAGGGTGAGGATCCTAATCTCATCACTTGGTACGGGGAGGATGATCAGGAGAATCCGTGGGTACTGAATTCCGATCAGCAGGGGAGGAGCTGATCAGTGCTCCTCGTCTTCCTCACTGCCAATGTCTTCCTCACCTTTACTCCTTCCCCACCTTCACAACTCTTTCTGCTCGTTGTTGCTGCCATCCCTCCGCTCGCGTCAATCGCTCAGGTACAACTGGTCCACCGGCTACAAATCCTTCGTCGCCCTCCAAATGTCCTTGCTCACGTTCGCCGTCTACATCGGTTCCTCCATCTACTCCGCCGGGATAGCCGGTCCCAACCCAGACTCAATCACCAAGCACTTTAACGTGTCCGAAACAACCGCCCTCGTCGGGCTTACCGTGTTCATCATCGGGTATGGGATCGGGCCGATGGTTTGGGCACCGTTGAGCGAGTTTCCGCAGATCGGGCGATTGCCCGTGTGTGAGTATCTTCGCTTGATAAGTGACATTCAACTGATACGGGAATAGACGTTGGGACGCTGGCGGTGTTTGTCGCGCTGCAATTCCCGACTATCTACGCGAATGTAAGTCCGACGCGCGCTCTAACTGTGTCTCAGCTGACGCGGCCTTGCAGAATATCCACACACTACTGGCGATGCGCTTCCTCGCGGGCTTCATTGGCTCGCCGGCGCTCGCAATTGGCGGAGCGACCATGGGCGATGTAAGCGCATCTTGCTTCTCTCCCTGACTTCTTCTCATCATGATCACCTCATCGTCTCCTCCGGACCCATGCTATACGTTACTCTTCCTTTCTACTGCTTTTTACTGACGGTCTGTGTAGATGTTCCCGCCCAAATATCTCGCTTATGCGATCGGAGTATGGGGTTGTGGCGCTGTCTGCGGTCCAATCATCGGTCCATTGGTGGGCGGTTTCACGTACCAGGCCAACGGCTGGACCTGGCCTCTCTGGTTCGTCTTGCGTCGACATGTCACACTGTATTTGCTAAGCTCTAGTCTAGGGTTCTGACCTGGCTATCGGGCGGCGCTCTCATTTTCATCTTGGCGTTCTTCCCGGAGACGAGTGGGAAGTCTGTGAGTTATCTCTGTTGACAACTTCTGTCGCATTCCCCTCCCGCTCGTCTTCGTCTTGCCCTAGCATACTCCCACCTTACTCTCACCCTTCGCCTCATCGTGATCGTGCATTTGCCGTGCCTTTGGCTGCTCACCTCAAGGTACGCTGTGGCTGACGATTCCCAGATCCTACACCGCCGGATGGTCCGCATCCGCGCCCGCACCGAGAATCCCGACCTCAAAACTCAGGCTGAGATTGAAGCCGCCGACATGACCGGTACCAAGATCGCGAGTATGATACTTTACCGACCGCTGGTGCTGTTCTGGGAGCCTATCCTCCTGGTGTACAACACATACCTCGCTCTCATATACGGTGAGTTCTCTCAGTTACTACTGTCTGCCACGAAGGTCGGAGACAGCTGGAAGGACGCAAGGTCCAGGTTGAACGAAGCTAAATTTGAGATCCTTAGGACTGCTCTACGTCTGGTTCGAGTCATTCCCACTCGTGTTCCAGGAGATCCACGGTCTCACTCCAGGAGAATCGGGCCTTGCGTGAGTCCACCCGCACATCGATCGTTTCGCGATCCTTGTTGATCTCCCATCTAGCTTTATGGGCATCTTCGTCGGGGCATGGGCGGCCTGTATGGCCTTTTGCTACTACATCCACGTCCACCTGGAGCCCATCTTCGATGCCAACGGAGGGATCATCCCGAAGCCAGAGATACGACTGTATCCAGCTCCGATCGCCGCGTTCTGTATCCCGATCGCGATGTTTGGCTTTGGCTGGACGGGGATGTACCCGGACGTACACTGGATGGTCCCGATGTAGGTCTTGTTCGTTCTCGGATGGATTTGTATGCTGATTGCGGTCCAGATTCTTCACTGCTTTCTTTGGCGTCGGCGCTTTCATTCTCTTCCAGGCAATCTTTGCGTGTAAGCCACGTCCCAACTTGAAGACCGCCTAGACTGATGATGGCTCTTTAGATTTCGGCGATTGCTACTTCACCGAGATCGGCTCGGTCCTCACCCTGAACGACCTCTTCCGAGCCTCCTTTGGCGCGGCATTCCCCCTCTTTGCAAACGGCATGTTCTCGCGCCTTGGCATTGGAGGCGGGAACTCGCTGCTTGGAGGATTGGCTTGTCTCTTCATCCCCGCACCATTCTTGTTCATCAAGTAGTGAGTCTACTGCGCTCATGTTTCCGACATCGGCTGATCAGATTTAGTGGCAAGCGGATCCGGATGGCGAGCAAGTATGCGAAGCGCGATCAGGAGTGATGGTGAAGTAGATTATAACAAGAAGCGATGCGGGATGTCTTGTAGAAATCAAGTGAGATGAGTGGGTGCGATCAGTTCGAGCCTGGAATGCGCCGTCAATACTGTGACGTTCCAATCAGTAAACGACATATCTCGAATTCTTCAGATTATCTCGATTGCATAGTCCATGGACCCCGGTTATGACCCCGGGATTTCTCCTCCGTCTCGATCTCCAGCTTGCAGCGCTCACTTCGGCACGGCTTCGAATAGGTCGATTGATGATTCTGCCGCCGTCAGCTCCAATCTCGATCCGGAACTCACCGAGATGCTCTGCGTTGGCGACTTATCCTTTGTTTCCCGCTTGAATAAATGAATAACCCTAATGACCCCAGTGATCCTTGGTCACGGCAAATCTGACCTCAAGTTGAATATTCGGTAGCGGCAGAAGAATGTGCTTGAGGTCACAGCCCTAAGGCCTACTCCATGGTTGGAACGCGGTCGAGACGCCTCTAGGGACCAAGCTTGATGTTGAAGCTCGTCAGAGGTCGAACACAAACTTTTGCTCGGAGACTAAGCCCGAGGGCGGAATATATGTCTCGCCTCGGCCGAGAAGGTTAAATTCCAGATGATCTCCGCGGAGACTACTATAAACACCCCGACCCATGACCGAGGGTCGGTCATGGGGCGCGTCAACAATTTAAATCGTCTTTCCATTCATGTCTTTGTTCTGTAAGGATTTCCGATCGAGCCCTTTTGTCGCGAGTGGTTGATCAGGATGAGCTCCTCAGAGACGATGGAAGCTACGACTGTGGCTGGGTCCGAGAACGAGCATCAAGTGACGACGGATGTGGAGAAGCAGCCTGAACCGAAGAAGTTTGAACAACCCACGTTCCCAGAGGGAGGGTTGATGGGTTGGGCTTGTGTCCTCGGAGCTACCCTCGTCCGTACGTCCCGTCTTTCCTCTATGCCGTTCCTCGCTGAGATGTCGAATAGTGTTTTGCACATTTGGTTACGCAAACACCTTTGGTGTCTTCCAATCCTATTACCAACTAACCGCCTACCCGGACAAATCCCCGTCGGACATCTCGTGGATCGGCTCGGTCCAACTTTTCTTTCAGTTCTCCCTCGGTGCCGTCGCGGGACCACTCTATGACAAGGGTTACTTCTATCACCTCGTCGGGGTGGGTTCGGTCCTCTACGTCGTCTGGTAGGTCAAGCCTCCTTCCAGCTATCAATGTGAACTAGCCAAGTGGAAACTGTAGGGTGAATGCTGACCGTCAACAGCCTGTTCATGACATCCCTATGTACGGAGTTCTGGCAGGTCATCCTCGCCCAAGCCATCGGCATCGGAATCGGCATCGGACTCCTCTTCCTCCCAACGCTCTCAATCATCTCGCAGTACTTCTTCAAGCGACGTGCCGCCGCCATCGGACTCGTCACAGCGGGTTCTTCCATTGGCGGTACGTCGATTCCTCCTTCCTTCTCCTCATGTGATATTGATGGACCCAGGTATCTGCCTCCCGATCATGCTCAACAACCTGATCGCAAAGCATGGCTTCAAGAAGGCGGTTCAATACACCGGCTACCTCGTCCTCGGATGCCTCGTCATCGCACTCGCCCTCATGCACCCTCGTCTCCCACCTGCCAAGCACACCGCACCGAAGCCGACCCCGAAGCAGATCTTCTCGAGCAAGCCTTACTCTCTTCTCACCGCGGGACTGTTCTTCGTCGCATGGGGCTTGTTCTTCCCGATTTACTATCTGCAAGTGAGTCGCCACATCAAACCGACTTGACCCATACTGATGACTCCAGGTCTTCGCTGCTGAACACGGCCTCTCCACCAACCTCGTCTTCTACACACTCGCCATCCTCAACGCCGCATCCACCATCGGTAAGCCTGACTTACCCACTCCTGCGCACACCCGCTGATACCTGTTCTTAGGCCGCACTACACCGAACTTCGTCGCCGACAAGATCGGCAGTCTTAATTGCATGGCATTCATGTGCTGGGGTGCCGGAATCATGATCTTCGCCATCTTCGGTGCCGGGACCCCAGGAGGGTTGATCGCAATTTCCATCATCTTCGGTTTCTTCTCTGGAGGATACGTCTCCCTCCTCTCACCCGCCCTCATCTCGCTCGCAAACAACTACACCGAGATCGGGATCCGACTCGGCATGGCTTTCCTCGTCACCAGTTTCGCAGCGCTCACTGGTACGCCCATCACCGGGGAACTGCTTACCCGTTATGGGTTTTACGCCCCGATCGTCTTCAGTGGTGTGTCTGTGTGCATCGGTGCGACGTGTATCACCGGCGCGAGGTTCTTGCAGGCGAGTGTGAAGCACTCGTGGAAGGTGTAGTTTCGTGGATTCAGAAGATTGTCGATATCATTGCTTAATGTCACCGCTCGAGCGAACGAAAGTTTCTTCTTGTTGCACCTCGATCGTGTACCAGCTCAACATGGATCTGGTAGCCCAGAAATCAATTGAAGCGGAGTCAAGTACAACCCGGAGTCGAGTACTTTCCGTTATGTTGCCTCCCGAAGCTGGAAGAACGATGTAGAATCTGGATGGTTCCCTACATGCTGGCAAGTACTCGAACAACAATGCTTCACTCCGACTACGCGAACAACACGTAGCTACACTACTCCACCTGACCTCGCCCGACCAAGCGCGATCCCTCTACTACCTACCTTCACGATCGTGCTGATGCAGATGAAGTTGCTGAACCTTCTGAACCTTTGTCAAATACCTCGTCATCCTCCAAGCCGGTACTCCCCTCTCATACATCTCATCCAATTCCGCCGAATTCCTTCTCGCCGTCTCTGGTAAATACCAAAATGCCAAAGCCATCGTGATGACCCCGGTCGCAAAGAACAACCAAGCGGTATTGTAACCCCAATTGGCACCGTTCACATCGAGTATCACGGGGGAGAGAGGTATCGAATGTTATCCGCCAAAAAGATGACGCTCATTCCGGCTGCCAGACCCGGCTGTACGCCGCCCGGATTTGTGGGCCGCGACTTCACCGACGAAGGTCCAGCCTAGGGAACCGAGGATGACGGAACCGAATGACCATAGACAGGCGGCTAGGATGAGGATGTCTTTGAGAGCAGGAGTCTGGGTGAGTTGACCGAGGATACCGACGAGGAGCATCATGGTAGTACAGAGGATTGCCATTGCCAGGACGGTGGGTCGTCGACCTAGACGATCGGTGGTGAAGACTAGGACGATGATGGCGAAGATCTTGATGGCGGTGATATGGCGGTGATAAGGGCGGTGAAGAATCCACTCTGCCTGAAGAACAACGGCGCGTACGTGCTGAAGAAGGATAGGCCGGTGAGTTGCTGCAAACAAGCAGGGAGAGCAGAAGCGATCGTCCGTCGAGCATTGACACCGCGTAGACAAGCGACATAGCTCAGGATCAGATCCCGGAAATTCTGGAGGTCCATTCCAAGTTCCGCTCGCATAGCCCGTTCCTCGATGATGGTAATCTTGATGATTGCGTACTCTGCATCCAAATCAAACCCCTCGATCCCACCGTTGATCTTGCGTATCGCCGCTCGTCCGCGATCATCCAGGTGTTTCGCGGCGAAGTAGGACGGCGATCCGGGCAGGTAGATGAAGATGGGTGCCATGATGCCTAGAAAGGCCCCTTGGGAGTAGATGGGGATGCGGAAAGAGCTGGCGTCGCCTTGTTGGACGAGCAACAGGATCAGGGGGGCCTGGAATGGGTCAGACAAAGCCAAAACGGCTGGCTCGGGTAATGAGTGGACGTACGAGGAAATTGCCAACGTTATTCCACACGCCGGATGCAATGATCACTGATTGGTCATCAGCGGGTCGAGCAGGTTCCCACTAGATGGGTTGATCACTCATTGGCACCACGGATATTGACCGCGGACCATTCGGTGGTATAGATGGGGAGAGTCGCCTGGATACACCCCACTCCTACTCCAGCGAGAAACTTCGCTCCGGCCCATTGTCGCCAATCCTGAACGAAAGTCTCGACCATCATCGACTACCTCACAGATCAGCTCGTGCATCGCTCAATGCTTGTAGGTCCGGTACTCGCGCCAAGCAGGATAAGCCAGAGCGAATAGAGCACATACTTCCTCCCGATCCGATCCGACATCGGATTGCGCAAGACCATCCCGACCGATTGCCCAAACGACTGCATCGCTCCCACAGCGCAGTGTGCTGCGCGTCGAGGGTGTACTTCCCAGCGGACTTTGGGAATCCGATCTTATTGATGAAGCCTTGGTTGGCGATGATGTTGCCGTTCAATGTGATTTGGTAGCCGTCGACAGTAGTGGCGAGGCACATGAGGGATGATATCGTGACGGCGTGCCCTTACCAGTCAGCCATGAGTCACTTACTGGAGTTCATGGAGGACCAAACGCGCCTGTTTGAATTCCAAGCCCTGGCGAAGAGGCCCGAGCTCATCGTGGCCGAACTTGAGGATCCCAGCGTCTCCGAGACCTTTCGAGGTACTCTCGACATGCTCCACGTCGTACTTGGTCTCTGCATCACGCTTGTTATCGATTGTCTGCATGCCGAGGGAGAATATTGTTCCAGAAGCGTTTGGAAGAGTGCCCGGACTCGGATTGGCGGGGCAGGTGGGGCCATACTTGTTATATCTGGTACGTTAGCATTGGAGTCTCCGGGCCGTTGTGGGAGGTCGCTGCTTCGGGAGAACAGATCAGTCCGTGGTTGGTCTTGGTCGACTAGGGGCAAGTTTGCTCCGAATTGCGCCAAGAATCTTTCATTCGTCATGGCCAGCATTCTGCCACGTTCCAGCATCGACAGATTCTTCCCCTTGCATGAGGGGACCTCTTGCGTGAGGATGGTTGGGTGAGAGTCGCAAAAGGTATAGGAAACAGGAATGGAGGAAGTTCAGAAGGTGAATAGACCGTTTCAGAGTCGAAAGGGTTACGTAAGTGGGTCTCAAAGCGAGACCCAAAGTGGGGGTTTCAAATGTAGTTCCTCAAGTGGCTTAAACCTTATCCATGGCTTCACGGCGACAGTGCTATGCCCGCGGACTCCCGTATTTTCAATTTTCGATTGTGATTCCCAAGAAATCATGTCATTCAGTCGTCCATCCATCTATCCATCAGTTTACAGGCACAGCTCCGAGGAGAGGGAAGAGCCGAGGAATTCGAAGCGGAAGAGACAGACTGTAGGCTCCTTTGCTCGGATCGCGGTCATCCGGCTGATTCAGTTTGATCTCAGTTGTCTTGCTTGGAATGGTCAGTCGATCCCGTCCCTCTCCATGCCAAATGCTTTGATTAAGCCTTCCGTAGTAAGCGGCGCAAGACGAAATGTGATAAATCACTCCCTTGCGGCATGTGTCTCGGCCGCGGCGAGCCTCAGTTATGCGCATTCGAGGACGGTTCTCATCCCCCTGCAAATCCCGTCACCATCTCCAACATCGACTTCCTCACCCTCCAATCTCGCGTCACCGAGATAGAGAGGGTCATCTCGACATACATCCCTCTCGCCCCTCCCGGTCCAACCGATGTCTATCCTCCAATGTCAACTTCGGATCAGGCGCAAAAGACCAGTGATGTCGAGCGCGCTGCCCGTGCTCTGGAGGCGATGGCCGCGGGCGGAAGTGCGAAGAAGGCGTCCGACGAGACGGCCATGAATGATGGAGATGCTCCCGTGTCATTCAAGATGCGGGACTCGAGGACGGAGACCTGGCCAAGCATCATCGACTATTCTGCGACGACGGTACGGCGGAGGAGTTCGAAGTGGGTGAGGGACATGCAGGAGGTGGTAGCGGCGATACCGAGGGAGGAGTTGACCATGTATATGGTGGATAGATTTTTCAGCGATTCCGGCAAGCTCTGTGAGTCCATTTCGCGTCGGACAGAGCTCATACCGCAGGGCAGTGCGTCCATGAGCTGTTGTTTCGACAAGAACTCGCTCAGCTCTACCCAGCGCTTCGGTCTGGCAACCAGCTCCTTATCGATCCCGGCTGGCTCGTCTTCTTTTTCAGCGTCCTCTGGTGGGTGATCCTTCGCCTCGTTCCTTCGCGCGCCGTGCAATGCAGCCAGTAGTTGACCCACCGCCAGCTACGCTTGTCGAGATTTCCTTGACGACCGAATCCCGGATGCCACCATTCATCGCCTCGGGATATTCGCGGGAGGTTTACCTCAGCTTCTCGCCGACCTTTACGAGGCGTTCTCGACCGCCCTCAACGCCGCTCAGTGGCTCATCAAGCCGCAGATGAGGGTGTTGTACGCGGTGTCGCTCATTATGACCTCTGCGTGAGTGTGACACCCAGATTCATGCTGACGTCTCAGGGATCATGGCTTCGCCCTCGACTCGGTCAAGGAAGAGCACATAATGGGCGTGCAGACTCACTGGCTGACGATTGCAACCGGGTAAGCCGAGTCATCACGCGGCGATACGCCTCTGACCGGAATCGAGGCTCTGCAAAGTCTTGTCTCTGCACCAGCTGAGCAGCTCGTCAAAAGTGCTCCCGCCGGACGATCCCATGTACCCTCCAAACAATCCATTGCTCAAACGACAGATCGCCGTCCGGGTCTTCGCCACCGTCATTTCCTATGACGCCCACATGTCGTATCATCGTGCTCAAACTCGGGGCGAGCAGGTCTCCTACGCATTCCATGACTGTGAGTAAAGTCGTACATGATCACTATGATTGACCCTTCACAGGTTCGTATAACACCGAGGAACCCCAGAATTTCGCCGACGCGGATCTGGAGCGCGACCAATACGCCAAGCCTCGGCCGCTCCATCAAATGTGAGTGGGGTCTTTAGTCGTCAACTTATAGACGAAGGACATCCATGATCTGGATAGTACATTATTACAAACTGGCGAAACACTGGCGGCGGACGACTGAGCAGGCGCGAAAAGGCACAGACTTTTCTCTCGAGACGCTCATCACGAATGATCGACAGCTTCGGGAGGATCAAAAGGCGTTACACCTGCTCGGAATGAATCCGACGCTCCGGGACGGAGAGAGAGTCAATTTCACCCTGCTTGACTGGTGTGTTGGCGCGATAGAAGCTAAGCTTACGTTCAGTGCATACTACGAGAAGATCATGCGACTCCATCGGCCATTCCTCCTCCGAAGCCATAGGGATCCGATGTTCCGCTTCAGCGAGACGAGTGCGGTCTCTGCGGCGCGTCAAATGCTGGTCAAGCACCGAGAGCTTCTCAAGACGGTGGGGCGGAAGAGTGAGTACCGAGTTCTGTCTATTACTGACCGACGACACAGCCTGGTTCATGTTCTCCCATCACCTTTCTGCCGTCACCATCATCTTCATCCATTCCTTACACCACCCCGAACAGGTAGACGAATTCAAGCACGAGCTCCGACCATCGTACGACGTTTTCTACAACGCGGCGCATTCGGATCAGCCGTTCCTGGTACGTGCGGCGGGTAACGGGGATAAAATCATCGAGGCGATGTTCTCGGTGAGCGCTGAGATTCAATTGATGATGTTGTGATGACGTTTGATCAGGTCTTGGACCTTCCGGGGCGGTCATCAGAGGGCATCGGCGAGCTTCTCCGCTTGGTCGCACAACGTGCCGGCCAGAACGTCTCGTCGCCGAGGACGACACCCTCTCCCGCACTTCCACTCACGCCGTCGAACAACGTCGATCGGACCGCGATCTTTGGTTCAGCACCGATCATGGACCCGATATCGATGACTAAGGACACCGGATTCAGGATCGGGAACGCGGGTAATGGACCGGATGCCGAGTGAGTCATTGAGATCGGATCAGAGGGTATGCTGATTGGATGACTGTAGCTGGGAGACGTACTTGAATGAACTGCTGACCAACGAGCAGAAGTGGAACACTACGTTTCATGAGCAGGTCATACGACAACATGGGATATGAGATACGGCATCAGGGGATTAAGGATTGGCGATCTTTCGGCTTATCGGTGCGGATTTCGGAGGATATCAGGTATCTTTGTACGAATATGGATTCTCTGCCCGTCTGACCTCTTACGTTTGCTCACGCGTGGATCGTGCTCATACCCCAAGAAACCATCTGGATCGTGCTCATACCCGGAGAAAGTCAATGCCTCAAGGAGTATCTCAAGGACAAGAGCGTCAAGGAAGTCAACCTAGTCTTGATTGCAAATGATCTCCAATTTGTCTGGATTTCACCCGAGGCAGCCGAGTCGCGAGAAGACCTAAAGCTGATCAGGCAACACTTCCGAGCGCACGAGCAACAATCACGAACACCAATGTGCATGATCATTGGGTTATGACAATGCCATGCACGTGTCACCATTGAACCGAAATGACGATACAAGGGGATCCGAAACAATCTAGTGAGAAACGCGGATGACGACCTGAGTCGGGATCAGCGAACAGTCCCTCACAACGATCTAACAACCGTACCTTGCCGACGATCTTCTGATCCGCCTGCGCCTCGTATGCCTATCCTTTCCATCAACACTCAAACATAAAGGTAGTGAAGGGTGGACACCGTACCTTCCTCGCGTCCTTGAATTCGTACACCGCATCGACCAAAGGCCTCATCTTGGAAACGCTCATCGCCTCGCACATCGTCTCAAACTGCCTTCGATTACCAACCATCACACCGCGAAAGATCGCGCTATTCCCATTCCGTCAGTACGCGGATAATGGAGAGGGCTTACGCTTTGAAGAGAGCGAGCTCGGACAGGTTGGGTGGGGAATCACCGGGTTTGGTACCGATGAAGCCGATACTGAGTATGGGTGTGTGCGTGAGTTTAATCGAAAGGGAATGTGGATGAGGGTAGGGCTGACTCGGTGATGACCCCGCCGCGACGGACGGTTTGAACGCTTCGTCCATGTCAGCTGGACCATGGGGATGAGAGAGAGCAAGGGAGAGTCGACGCTTCTTCGTAAGAGAGGTGCCCCGGTACACGAACCTGGAACCCGACCGCAACCCTTTCGCCCCCATGTTTCGGGCATACTTATTGACCGAGATGCCGAGGAGCTACGCCCAAATCTCCTTCCTCATCCTCATCAACTCCTTCTCCATCATGACAAGCAAACCTTCCCACCTCGTCTGGTTCACCCTCTCAGGATGGTGAGCTTCTATCCCAATATCCTGATACACGCTGACCCAGATCCAATTAAAGGGGTCACATACGCCCTTACGTTCACATGGCCATGAACCTCCTCGGGTCCTTTCCCGATCTGCACATCACGTTCCTAGCCGATCGTCGCGCTCTCAAACGTATCCCCCAGGAGCTTTCTGCTTATCCCGAGCTCGTCAAGAGATTCAAGGGGCGTTATAGAGTCGTGCCGATGACGAACCCGAACGGACCCGAGATCCCGGATGCCGATCAGGATGAGATTGGGAAGGAGGTCGCCAGCGTTTTCGAGTCGATTCTGGAGAGAATCTTCAAGGGGGACAAGGATGCGGAGAGCGAGGCGTTCAGGGCTGTGCCCAGCGCGACGATTGTTGACGTCAGTCGTGCATCATTACGCTCACGTGTGAAGCTCAATCAATGGCCTCGGTAGATCATGCGTGTCCCGCAGTTCCTCAACAAGTCTCGGGAGATTGCGGAGAGACTCGGATTGAGAAAGGATAACTTCAATCTTCTTGTTAGCTGCCCGACACTCAACGTCGCTTGGCAGAGGTGAGATCGTTTCCAAGTGTGATTTGGCTAAGCCTTAGTTATCTCGACGACGTCATCACGATGAACCGCATGGGGGAATCCCATCCCGAGGATAAAGCCACTCAGGAGAAGGTGAGCCCGAAGAGATATACCGGTCTGAGCTGATCGAGTGATACCCTAGTTCCTGGCCGAGGTCACCGAGCTAGACATCCTCCGCCAGCGACCGGATCTACCGGAGATGCGCAATTTTGAGCTGGTCCCTCAGCTTGGGTCGCGCGGTGGTGATTTGAAGCACGACTGGATGATTCGGCAGATGCTCATGCAGCCGGTGCTCAAAGCCGATGGGATGATCACCATGGGAACCCCGGAGATCGAACCCAATGCCACCAAGTCAGTGCCGTCGGAGATGATGGGCATGCCACTTTACTCCCTCGGTTTCGCGATGACGGAAGCGAGCGGGCCAGAGGAAGTCCCCGCTGTGATGAACAATCCGCAGATCCCGACCGACGACGGAAAGGTCAGAAAGTTCTTGGACAATTGCGAAACTCGATTCGGGAAGCGTTCCGTCGCCTACGTCAGGTAAGTGCTGTTTGAGGATACAATGGAGAGAGATCGAGCTCATGGCTGAAGCTTCGGCTCGTTCTGCTGGCCTTCGGGTCGACCGGAGATTGTTGACTATCTTGTCACGTCAATCCTCACGGCCGAACCACCCTTGGCACTGCTACTCGGCATGGCAGCACCCGACGCTAGCCTCTCGGACGAGACGACGAGGCTTATCGAGGAAAGCGGGAGAGCTCTCACATGTTCTTGGATCCCGCAGAGGATCGTTCTGCACCATCCCGCGACTAGTTTCTTCGTCGTGCGTTCTCTTCGCCTTTTCGCTGCAGTGACATTGACAGACTTGGTACGTAGACCCATGGAGATGCCGGTAGCGTTTACGAGGGGATCTTAGCCAATGTCCCCATGGTTGGTTGTCCACAATACGCCGATCAACCCATCATTGCCGCTTTTGGTGAGTTCCACTCGGAACGAAACCCGAACAAGGCTCACGATGTGTGAAGTGGACCATCTAGGCATCGGGACTCAACTCTTCCAATTCACAACCGGTCACGAGGGCCGCACCTTCGCAAACGGCGTCAATCATGTCGGGACCGAGCAAGCGATCAAGAATGAGATGGCTGAGACTTGGAAGAAGTTGAGGGGGAAAGAGGGAGATGAGATGAGGGCGAAGTTGGCGAGGTTGGGGAGGACGGTAACGGATAGCTGGGAGCGTGGGGAAGCGCGGGAGAGTATGATGGAGCTGGGGAAGGTGATCATGGCGTAGGATCTAGGTTGATCGGTGAGATGAGGAGATGACCTTTGATGCATTGATGATCATGTCGGACGTTTGTACGAAACCTTAGGTACAATACGTGCGGAAAGGTCAAACTTGTATTTTCTCGATGGGAAATATGAGCGGTCCCGACCTAATGGCCGCATGGCCGAGGTTGCGTTGGGAATTCCCTCCACTGTCATAAGAAAAAAGAATTCACCACCCCACCGCTTCCTCCCCAACACGTTTCAGCGTAAAATCCCCTACGCAACCACCGAGCACTTCAGCGACCATGTCAGAGACTCCCAATGTCACTTCCTCCCCGCCCTCTTCCCTCCTCAAACTCCAATCCTTCCTCTCCGCCCACCCGACGATCAAATACATCCGACTTCTCATGGTAGACTACGGGAACGTCCCCCACGTCCACATCCTCCCCTTCCATCGTGCCCTCGCGCTCGCCTCCAATCCCGAAGATACCTCGAATGTACAAGTGGCTTCACCCGCAATGGCGTTGTTCCATAATACAGGGACTTTGGCTTTCGAATTGGTTAACCTTGAATCGGATGATTGGGTGCCTGATTGGGATACCCTTCGACCTACCACCAGACCCACCCATGGGACGGTGATGTGTAATCTCAAGACGACGTGTTTTCCCGAGGAAGAATGGTATGCATTGGATCCGAGAGCGGTGTTGAAGCGGGTGGAGAAGGATGCTGCGGATCATGGGGTAGAGTTTCTGGTGGGGTACGAGGTGGAATTCACCCTTCTCGATAAGATGGATTCGGAGACGGCTATCGGGACCCCAAAGAGTCAGTGGTCGTCCGGAGCGGTCAATCATCCTAGTTTCGATTTCCTCGAGGCAGCCGTGGACGAGTTGGAATCGGTTGGAATCCCGGTTTGGGATTTCCACCCTGAAGGTGCAGGAATGTTTGAGATCGCGCTTTGCCCTCAACCCCCTTTCGTCGCCGTGGACGACCTCGTCTATACCCACGCTACGATCAAGGCGATCGCCGCGAAACATGGGTATCACGCTACGATGGCGCCGAAAGCGACGGAGAAAGGTGAGGAGGCGGGTCAACATATCCATATATCCCTCACCGACCCGGGCCCTTCCTCAGCCGACCACTTCCTCGCTGGTATGCTCGCACACATGAGGGCATTGAGCGCGTTCTGGTTAGGCGGCCACGATTCATGGGGGATCCGAGATGGGGTTTGCGGAAGGGGTGATGTGGTATGGGGAAGAATCAAACTCGTTCCTATTCGACAAGTAAACACCGCACGATGGGAACTCCGGATGCCGGACACGCTCGCCAACCCATACCTCCAACTAGCCGCAACGATCGCCGCTGGGATGGACGGGGTGAAGAAGGAGACGGAGTTGACCATGAAACCTCGATCCGGGCCTAGGGATTTCAAGCCGTTATCCGAGGAGATCAAGAAGGAGTTGGGGGTGACGCAAAGGTTACCGAAGGACTTTGAAGAAGCTCTGGTGGCATTGAAGGAATCGACGGTTTTGAGGGAGGCGTTTGGGGATAGGTGTTTTGATTTGTATGTGGCTCATAAGACGATGGAGGATCAGAAGGCGAAGGGGAAGACACCGGCGGAGAGGAGGTTGGCTGTCGTGCAGGATATATAGATCTGGAGATGAGTAGATGGATCGAGTTCGGGTTCGCTGGATCAGCTTTTCACCCCGCGTTTCCAGAAGGATCTCGTTTGAATCACTTCGCAGACCGTAAACAGGCACGTATCCTTCCGGACCATCTGGATGGTCCGGCCGAGCTTCGATCAAAGGTCATAAACTCAACACAAAGACGAGCATGACTGTGCTCTCAGCGAGTCGTGACCCATCGTTGAGAAGCCGGAGATAAGTTTCACCTCTTGATTGATGATTTCACTACTGGAAGACGAACGTATCTATCACCGACTCGAGAAGCTGATTTCGCCAGAACCGACAACATCGACATTTTTCTGTCCCCCAATGGATATCTCCCCCGACTCGACCTCGCAACATGGACGGCGAAGCCCGAAGGCGACCCATCCCTTGCCGCTCTGGCTCGACTCCAGACCCTTCCGCTCCTCCCATCCGACCGTCCAGTTTATCCGCTTCCACGTAAACACTTATGGCAACATCCTACGAGCTCGATTCGTGACGGTCAAGCGAGCGCTCGAGGTGGCAAAGACGCGAGGAGACGTCTGGTATCCGTACGGCCTCGCCCACCCTTTACCTCGCTCTCAACTTTGGACGTCGGACCGGCGTGGAGAGTAATCTCGAGGAAGACCATTGGGTGGCCAGATTCGGATACCCTTATACCGGTCGCGCTGGAACCTGCTCAAGACGATGGTACTTTGTAGCGTCAAGATGTTCGACCGAGCCCGAGGTGGATCGCTTCGCGAGAGATCCGAGGACGGTCCTGAGGCGGTTTGAAGAGAGAGTCGAGCGGGAACAGGGAGTCGAACTCTTGATCGGTTACGAAGTCGAGTTTATTGCTTCTCGATTCCGCCATGGCGGAGAAGCCGATCGATTGCCCATAAGGTTTGTGGACGACGGCGGCGTTGAGACAATCCGAGTTTTGACGTACTCGAGGGAAGCGTCGAGGCGATCGAAAATGCCGATATACCCGTCTGGGCATTCCATCAGGAAGCACCGAGCGTGTTTGAAATCTCACCATCTCCCCAGACTCCCTCGAACGCGGTCGACAACCTGATCTACGTACAGGAAACGATCAAGACGATCGCTTCGAAGCTCAACTTTCACGCCACATTCCATCCTGAGGCATTTGTTAAATCCTACACTGTAGCCCAACACGTTTACCTCTCGATCAACGAAGCGGAAGAAGAACAGGATCATCCCTCGCGGCAACGTCGAACCACTTTGCCGGCTCTCGGTACGTTCTTCTTGGGAGGGTATGACAGCTGGGGGATCCGAGATGAGAATCGGGGTTACGGTGATGTCGCTTTGGGGGACAAACAAGCTCGTCCCGATCCAGTCAAACGGGAACATTGGGAACATCGGGTACCAGATTTGTCTAGAAAACCCATACTTTCAACTCACCGCCATCCTCACCCCGGGTCTAGACGGAATGATCGACAAGAAGCTATTGACGATCAAGGCGAGTACGTGGACCCAATCCGGGGTATCCATCCCGGAAGCCCTTCAAAAGCCGAGCTGGGAGTGACTGAGAGATTACCCAAGGATTTCGAGGGCGCTCTGGGAGCGCTAAAGGCGGATTCAGAGGTCTCAGCCGGGCGATGGGCGAGAAATGCTTTGACGCGTACGTATTAAAACTCAGGAGAACATGAAGGCGGGAGGGAAGTCGTTGGGCGAAACGCGCGAGACGATCGTATCGAGCATTTAGAGTGTTATCAAGCATGAACGCAAAGTACCCATCGAAAACAGTCCCTTCGCTCCTCGATAGTAGGCGGACGATAAGCTCATAATTCTTTAGTCAAACGGTGTCGAAAAGACCGCAGACTTCTCTTCAATGTTTTGCATAGTCTTCAGTCACTCAGCCTGCTTCGGTCCCACCGCACTACGATCTTCCCATTGGCTCGTCGACTCATCCTTCCCCCAGACTCGCGACGCCAGAGCCTAAGCTCCTGGCATGGTCTGCGCCTGCTGCGCCCCCGGAATCTCGGGAACCCCGGTCCAGCGGTCCTTGACGAAGAGTTCGGCGCCGAAAGGGACTTTCTGGAAATCGGGGAGGTTGCCGGTCACTGCGCGAGCGTCAGCGATGGCGTGATTACGGGCGTGAGCTGCTACGAGCACCTGAGGCGAATCAAAGGGTCAGGAGAGGCGGAAGAGGGGAGGGAAGGAGGAAAGGAGGAAAGGAGGATGGAAGGAAGGGAGGATGGAAGGAAGGGAGGATGGAAGGAAAGGAGAGGGGTAGGGGGGTGAAGCAGATGATGAGCAGCAAGGAACAAAGGACACAGTCGGATGAAGGTAGAGTAGCAGAATGCCAAGCAGTAGAAACCGTACTCACGGACAGTCATAGCGTCGCCGAACGCCGGCGACTTGTGAGCCATCGGCGAGCCGCAGGTGCTGCAGAACACGCGGGTCACTGAAACACTATTTAGCTGGCTTTCCTTCCGCGTTCTGGGTCAGACTCACCGGTGTTGCCACTCGCAGACTTGGAATTGTACTCCTTCACATCACCTTTGATCTACTTTCGCGTCAGCTTTAGCCCTGAGGATGGGATAGACACGACTCACCTCGACGTCGGTGATCTTGGAAAGGATGCTGGTCGAGTAGGCGGCACCGGAAGTGTGCTGGCAGTCAAGACCTGGGCCGCGGAGAACGTCACGCAGGACGACAAGGCGAGAGAGGCACGTGATGAAGAGAGGGGGATGAATATAGCAGAGGAGAGAGGTTCCAGAGAGAGGATCGAACGGTCATCAGGGTTTCTTACGAGGTCCCGAGCGGTCCCACGTACAATGACATGCCACCTGGTGGTCTTGCGCGGGGCCATTGACGGTGACCTTGGTGGTTCCACAGAGACATTGACCGATGTGAGGCATTCTTGCTGTTGAATAAGCTTGGCGATCTATACGAGGAAATTCGGGGGATCTAAACGGAGCTGAGAGCAGAACCATGGTCCTCGTGCCCGCTAATGGTCAGATGACCCTCGACCGGGATCGGTGCTATCAATTTCATGCTCTTTTCTTCCGTCGGAACTTCTTCGCTCAAAAGACGATGGCAGCCCTCTCCACCATGACCCATCGCTACCTCTCCAACTCCTTCCCCTCGAGCTTCCCATACTCCCTCTCCAGCCTGACACCTCACGACCTCACGTCCGACCGCGCATTCTACGTCCAGCCCCGCTTCGTCAACCACATTGACGACCACGCAATCTCCCAGCTCTCTCAATACTACTCCGACAACCTCCCTCGATCCCAGAGCTCCAGCTCGGCCATCCCGCGCATATTGGATATCTGCTCGAGTTGGGTTTCGCACATACCCCTGGGATCGACGTGTAAGAACCCGTCAGTAGGGGAGATCGGGATGGAAGTGGTCGGGATCGGGATGAACGAGGCGGAGCTTAAGGCGAACCCTATCTTGTCGGGGTGGGTCGCACATGACCTCAATCAGACACCCTCTTTTGCTGCTTCGCTGGGATCGGGTCTACAGAAGGGGAAGGCCCGCGATGACTCGAAGGGGAACAAGGCGAATGCTTCGTACGACGCGGTGATCTGCAACGTCTCGATCGATTACCTCACTCGCCCACTCGAGATCATGCAGTCCATCGCCAACGTGCTTCGGCCAGGTGGATCTGCTTACATGGCGGTATCAACCCGATGTTTCCCCACCAAGGTAAGTCCACCCATTTCTCCGGGGAGTCACATCATAAAGCTTGTGCTGACTCTAGCCATGTAGGTGGTGAAACCCTGGCTCGACATGTCCACAAACTCCCGAGTTGACCTCGTAGCGTCATACTTCCATTTCGCCGGGACGTCATACGCGAGCACTCCAGGTGGGATCGTGACGGCGGTACAGCCAGGGGACTTGTTTGAGGGGATCGAGAGTATCACGATCGTACCCGAGGGAAGAGGGGTGGATCCGCTGTGGATCGTCAAGGCGACACGGCGGAGGGGGACTGGTTCTTGTGAGTGACTTGAGATCTTCCCGATTATCCAGCGCTGACTGATGAGCTGCAGAGACAGTAACGGATTTCATCGAGGGAGATGTATCGCTCACGGGTCACTTCCGCTTGCATCTCTGCATCGGCCATCGAGTCAAGTATTATACGTCGCTGATGTCGGCCAAGACGCCTCGATCATGTACTGGAAGACAGAAGAGGGTTCTGAAGAACGTGGCACTTACTGGAACGACAGGGCTCGGAAGAATGTGGCATGACATGTCCCCCAACTCCACCTCCCACACACGGCGTTCCGCGAATCGACCGAAAATCGTCCATTCGCAAGATCGATTGTAAGATTGGTCAAGATCTTGTTCCTCCACCCAGCCCTGACCTCAGCGCCCACCTCCATGGCTGCTTCGGGTATGGTCCGACTCGTTCCACGGGATATAATCCCCAATCAACCTCTGCCTTTGCCCAGGATTGACCCCTCTCATCCAACCATCAAGAGCAATCCTTCCAAAATGTCTCATCAAGTTCAACTCGCTTGTAGATCCGTCGGCGCTGTTGGGCAAATATATTCATCTCACTTCGAGGAGACAAGCTGATGGATTTGGATTCCAGCTATGGCCTGATGGGTCTCACTTCCTTTGGCGAGGTCCCTCCGGAAGAGCAAGCTATCGCTGCGATGAAGTGAGCATTACTCACCATCCACGACTCCCAGTCCCGGTGATTGACGGATCTCAAGGACCGCCGCTGTCGCTGGAGCGACCGCTTGGTCTAATGCGGGCTTCTATGGGCCTGCCGAGGATATGTTGGCGAATATCAAGCTCATCGGCAAGTCCTCCGAGATGGTCAGGTCCCACCTTTGTCGTAAGCGCGGATTTGCGCTGAATAGCGAGTAGTACCCCGAGTATATGGACAAGGTCGTCCTCGTCGTTACGGGGCGGAATGGACCAGAACATCTTCGTACACCTCGCCTTCGATTGGATCGGGGATAGAGGAATGATGGACATGTAGGATCGACGCGTGGCGAGGTGAACTCAAGGCGATCAAGTCGAAGCTCGGGGAGTAATCGATCGACGTGTTCAGCTTATCTCGCCTGGACCCGCCCACGTCGAAGGAACGGCTCTTTGAGCAAGCCGTTATCTCGAAGGACGAGGGTTGGTTCAATCAAGTAGGCGCTTGTGAAATGTACGTCTCCAGCCTCGCCATCGCCCACAAGGTCAGTCCTCCGCACCCCTCGTCCTAATACCAACACCTGCTCTGGACTCATACAAACAGATAACACCGATCGCAGTGATCGAAATCGAAGTCTCCCCCTGGTCCTTCGACCCCGACATCCGTGCTGTCCTCTCCTGGTCCAGACTCAACGTCGTTCCCGTCCTATGCTACTCTCTCCTAGGCCGCGGCTTCCTTTCCGGTGAATACGTTCACCCGACAGACATCCGCACGAGCGATTTCCGACGACACCTCCCGCGGTTCCGGGGAGCGGCGTTCTATCAGAATGGCGGGATCGCGGTTGAGTTCTGACGAAAGGCGGAGAAGGAGGGTGTCAAGCCGACCCGACTGGCGGTAGCTTGGTTGACGCATATTAGTCCTTACGTGAGTTCTCTCGCGAACTCGGCGGGAATGGGGAAGCTCGTTGATGTAAGAATAGAATATCCCGATGCCGGGCTCGATCAAGCTAGCCGGATCGAGTGAGGGAGAATTCGTTGAGCGCGGAGATTGAGTTGGACGAGAGCGATCTCGAGGGGATTAATCGGATCTTGGAGACGTTCGAGGTCAAGGGTGGACGGTACATGGCTGTGATGGATGGGCTTCAGGCGGGTCGGGTCTGACGGATGCTCCGGAGGCCAACTGACACATTGGACAGATGCAATAGGCTTGAGGCGGCTGAAGGCACCTCCGCTTCGAGGAACGCGGTTACTCGACAGCCTCACTGGATTATTTGTTATCGGTTCGAGGTACATGTGTTTTCAAGTGAGCTCGTCAAAAGTTATGGAAATCTTGGATGTATTTGACCGTCTTCGCGCGGAGACGAGGATCGTAAAGTGAAGCTCAGGCACCCTGATCCTCCATGATGCTCTCATTGATCTTCGTTCCGAGCAATCCGTACCAATAAGTCCAATCTTGGCAGCCCGAGTCCCTTTGATTCTTCACATGATCTGCACCGAAAGCACCCGTGCATGCCGAAGACATCCGTCCCAACTGTATACAGCGATAACTCAGCACACCCTCACTTCTTCGCCCTCTGCTCCGGCACTTGAGTGAGCAGATCTCCACCGTTGATCACCGCGCGGACATTCTGCACAGACGTCAGTTCCTGGGAATCGAGTCGTCCTCGAGCACGGATGATGATAAAAATACGTGAACGCACCTCGAGCACGAGCATCTCCATCTGATATCGCGATTCGTAAGTGTGGGTCCCGACGTGTGGCAGGATCGTGATCTTCGGGTTCTTTTGGAGGCGTCCGTCGATCTCGGGTCTGACAAGGGATTGGCGTTGAGCAATCAGAGCGAGCAAGCTGTTCACGTGCGGGGTAAGGACTCACTCGCTGGGGAAGACGTCCAATCCAGCCGAATACAGCTACACCACATCAGCTTCTCCTCACCAACAACCCTTTGCCCATCCCGGAAGCGAAACCGACCCACCTTCCCACTCTCCAACGCCGCAATCAAAGCCTCCTGATCCACCACAGCCCCCCTCGCCGTATTAATCAATATAGCCCCATCCTTCATCTTATCAAACTGCGCCTTGCCGAACCCGTTCCGTGTGTTCGAGTTGAGAGGTAGATGGAGCGAGACGACGTCGGAGGTCGCGAGGAGCTTGTCGAGGGAATCGCAGTACTCGGCGGGGAAGTCGGGTGCGGGGGAGACCGGGTTCCGGTTGTGGTATTGGATCTTCATTCGGAGGGGGAGTACTCGGCGGGCGAGCGCCTGGGGAGGTCAGCGGGTGAGCGAGGAAGAGGGAAGGGGAGGGGGGAGGGGGGGGGGGGGGGGAGGGGAGCAGGGGGGAGAGGGGGACGGGAAGGCCGACGTTTTGCAGAGAGGATAACCTACCGAACCGATGCCTCCCATTCCAACGATACCGAGGACCTTTCCTTCCGGGTCATGCGCCAAGGGAAAGTCCTTCAGCCAGACACCTGGTGCATGACACTTATCAGCGGCCCGTAACAAAGGAAGAGGACCATACCCACCATTCCTCGCGTTGATCTCTGCGTGCGAATATTGTCGGAAAGCAGAGAGCAATAGGAAAAGAGCAGTCGTCGCGGTCGCCTCATCCACCGCTTTTGGAGTATGGGATACGCTGATACCTGTGAGAAGTCCGGTCATCCAAGGTCCGGGAAAAGGGTTCTGTCGGGAGACGTCGTACTCACCGCGTTCCATCGCAGCAATCACATCCACCGAATCATACCCAGCACCTGCGCTTCATATCAGCATTTAAAGCATACTGGGCACAGAGAAGTGCTCACCGTTAGAGCAGATATACTTGATGCTCTTTGGCAAACTCTTCAACATCTCCTTATCATACCCCCCAACCTTACTCCCATTCGTGGAGAAGATCGCAAACGCATCCGAGTGATGCTTGGTGACCTCGTCAAGGAAAGATTTCCGGGCCGAGCAGTCGGGATAGACGACGGTAGCGATGGATTCGAGGTCTTTCATCTCCCTAAAGCGTCACATCAGGGCTAAGGAAAAAGACGGAGATGGAGGAACTTACTTCTTCGAGTGCAGGATCGTCCCGGCAACGATAACCTGAATAAGGAACAAATTGAGTGACCTTCACGCGGGTCGCGTGGTTACGTACCTTGGGCTTCGACATGTTGACGATGTTTGCTGTGAACAGTTGCCTTTGGAAACGTTCAAGTTTCGAAATTGCGGAACCCCAAGCACGGCGAAATTCGGTCCGAACGGGCCGGCTCAACAAAGTCTTCTTGGGCCTATCTAGGGAATCCTGCTTTCCCCGCGGGCCTAATACGGAAAAACTGTGTTCTGTCTCTTCAATCCGCCCTAATCCTCTGCAATACCGTATGTGGTTCAAGTCAACACAGCTGCTTCTCACACATCACTTCTCGTCGGCTCAACCTACCCTTTTGTCAACCCTCTGATAGCTGGCTGGTTCAAAGATAGGCTTCAAAGAGAAGACGACGTTGACCAAGCGAGATCCCGACTCTCCTACCTTGTCCGAAGATACCAACACACCTTACTCCTGGCTTCACAAGCGAGCGTGCCTGTACCTTCATGAAACCGATCGAATCCGCATGACCGGTTTCGACGGCGAGCTATAGGGGACAGTCGCTCGGAACATTTCTCAGTCCTGGGCGAGAGGGTTCAGCGGGCCATTGTGGATGAGTCGGGGTGGGAATGGGAAGTTTTCGGGTAATCCTTGTACGTCGTCACAGTCATAATAGCTCCGATAGCTCTCAGCACATTCCAGGGCAGGGTATGAGAGGCGATGGGAAACCAGGTCGACGGCTTCCCTTCAAGATCTTCAAGCTGCTATCGGAAGAAGACTGGAAACTCGAGAGTACAATGAACACTACGACAGGCGAAGACCGAGATACGCTATGTTGCGGCAAGCTGTATCGGGAGACCTCTCATTCTTCGCGATCACCATGCACGAGGGTGATCGGATATCACTCCTCGACTGGTCGACGACGCATGGCGATATTCTGACCTCGTTCCTCGCTGCAATCAGCGTACGTCCTTCCAGTCTCAGTCATATACATAATTTAGCGAAGTATTCCAGGCTTGGCCACACGGCGTCAAGAGCTCGGATCAGAAGGATAGGGGACATCTCCAGATCAAACTGGAAGGTCACCCGTGGAGCAGGGACAAGCGTGAGGCTGTGAGGGAGGTCCAGTCGTTCATGTGCAGTCTCCTTGAGCATATGGAGAGGGCGCAGTGCGAGTTGGCCGGACAGGTGCAATTGGATTGCCGGGACGTTGGGAAATTTGAGGAGTCCGCGGGACGGGCGTATACCTTGCTCTTCGCTTGCCGGAACAAGAGATGGAGTCTGTCGTGCCTCGCGCCACCGAGTCCGACAAGCTCAGGCTCGATGTCAAGGGGCATGGCAGTCCGGAGAGGTTGTTGTATCACATCATTGTTATCACCACATGCCTCGGGGAAAGCGCCTTTCCTCAGGCCGACTGATTGATGCCGAGCTGTCCGGCCGGAAACCGGGCTCCGCCGGTTTTCGCGCCGGGAAAAGCGGCGCTCGTGAACACGGTCACCACTCCCCACCTCCTGTAGTATAGATAACATGTCGAGGGGAGCTTAGGGTCGTATCTCATCCCCTGGTCCATCATGCTCGGCCATTCACTGATCCTTTTCGCAGCGATACTTCCGGTGGTTCTGTCGATTTTCCCCATTCCTCAGGTAAGTACCGGATCTCCAAATGGCCGCAGTCAGTGGTTCACCGTCTGTGCCACAGCGAATCTCCCAAGGCAACAACACCATAACACTCTCCTCATCGTTCTACATCGACATCGCCTTTCAGAACTCACCAAGCGATCTCAAGGAAGCCGTCGGCCGGTCTCAGAATTGGGTCTACAATGGTGAGCCAGTCCAACCATCACTCGAGTAATGCTCATTGTCCGTGAGAACAGACAAATCCTACGTCCTCCAAGTCTCGTACGGCGCCGACCTGCTGGCTGCGTACCCGCCCAAGGCCGAGCTGTGCAAGCTGAAGCTCTACCTCAACTCGTCGGATGACTCGTCGATCTATGATCAGACGACCAAGAGGATTGGGGAGAAGGACGAGTCGTGTGAGTGAAGGCGAGCCGTTCCGTTCTCGCGGGAGGCATACCAGACTCTCGGGAAACGAAGCTGATCTGACTCATCCGCAGACTACCTCTCGGTCCCGAGCAACGGCGCCGACGCATCGCTCACCGCAAACACCACTCTCGGCCTCCTACGCGGTCTCACCACGTTCGAGCAGTTATGGTACACCTCTCCGTCGAATGCGGTGAGCTTTGCATGAGCACTGCTCCACCGATTGTCGCTTACTTTGACTCCTCCGTAGTCGATGCGCTTCGCCCCGTACACCCCTATCGAGATCACCGACTACCCTTGGTTCCCATGGCGCGGATTCGGGCTGGATACCGCTAGGCATTATATCCCTCTCGCGGATATCCTTAGGGTCCGTCTCTCCCGAGTACATCATACCTGCGGAGGCTGATCTGATTCGGTGCAGCAAATCGACGGGATGCTCATGTCGAAGCTGAGCGTCTTCTACTGGTCAGTACTATTACTGTTCTTGCAGTTCTTCGGGAGGCTGATAGGTACCCCTCAGGCACATTGTCGACTCCCAGTCCTTCCCACTCTCCCTGCCCGACTCGCCTGAGCTCGCCGTCCTCGCACAGAACGGCGCGTACGCTCCGATGCTGATCTATACCCCACAAGACATCAAGACAGTGGTGGACTATGCAGCTGTACGGGGTGTCGACGTGGTTATGGTCCGTCACGACGGAATACACATGATCGGTACTGATGCATCCCGCAGGAGATTGACACTCCCGGTCACACCGATGCGATTGCTCTGTCATACCCTGAGCTCGTCGCGTGCCACGAAGAGACACCTTGGTCCTCCTATGTGATTCCTCCTGATTTGATTGCAATGAGGACGTTTGCTGAATGTGGATATAGGCAAACGAGCCCCCAGCTGGCCAATTGCGATTCATGCTCCCTAACGCGACGTCCCTTATCGTCAACCTCTTCAGCACCCTCACCAAAATGCTTCCGAGCAAGTATTTCTCCACCGGTGGAGACGAGATCAACGTCCCTTGTTACGTAAGTCTCCTCGACCATTGCGAAGAAGGCCATGCCGATCGACTGCCTGATCTTCAGACCAGCGACAATGTCACTGAGGCGTATCTGAACTCGACGGGACAGACGTTCGAAGAAGCTTTATCAAACTTCACAGTGGCGACGCATAATGCGCTGGTCGCAAACGGGAAGACTCCGGTAAGTCACGCCTCGCAAAACGTGCCCTCATCTGATTCCTGTGATCTATTAGATGGTGTGGGAAGAGATGGTAGATGTACAGAACGTCACTCTGCAGAACGATACCCTAGTCATCGTCTGTACGTTCACGTCGCATGGCACACTGTACAACACGGCTCACAGAGTCATCCTAGGGATCTCATCAGAATCCGCTCAAGGCGTTGCGAAGAAAGGCTACAACATCATCCATGTCAGTCCTCCGTCATACTGTCCTAAAGGCTAAATCATGGTTCATCAGGCTCCAACCGATCACTTCTACCTCGACTGTGGCCACGGCGGCTGGGTCGGCAACGTATGTTCCCCTCATCGTGCTTGAAAGTAGCATAATCTGACGGACCTCGACCCAGTTCACCGGCCCATCGTACTGCGGCTTTGTCTCGTGGCAATTGATGTACAGCTTCGACCCGTATGCGAACATCACGGCTGAGAACGAACATCTGGTCCACGGTGGACAGGCGATGATGTGGACCGAGCAAACGGATAAGACTGATCTGGATGATACCGGTACGCCGTCGCTCCGCGCATCCAATGAACCTCGCTGACGCCTCATCAGTCTGGCCTCGAGCTGCCGCAAATGCCGGTCTCTGGTAAGTGATTGAGCATGTGAGTCAAAGCGACGAGCGCTGACGGTCCGCGTGCATAGGTGGTACGGAGGCCCAGCCGGTTCTTATCCCCTCGACGGACAGTCAGCTCTGCCTCAGCTCCACGATCTGCGGTAAATCAACTCTTTCATCTCGGAGCTCGTGAGCTGACTCTATCGTCTGGCAGATACCGCATGGTGTGAGTGATAATGACTATCTCGCTCGGGCTACCGATTGGTGCTGACTAACCTAGGGATCGCGGTATCAACGCCATCCCGCTACAGCCACTATGGTGTGCCCTACGACCGGGAGCATGCGATCTGCTGGCGTGAGCACGGGGGATGCCATCGTACGAAAAAGGACAGGTTGGGCGGAAAGTACAATATTTGGAGACGATGTATCCTCGTATTCACAGTTATAGGGATGCAGGGATCTTGCGGCGAATGGAGACGTAGAAGGTGGTCTGGAAGTATGGTGACCCTGCCGGACCGCGATTGTACAGCTTACAGATACGCTCCAATGCCGGATGTCAGCTTGTCTGCTATCCAACATGGAAGATGAGGCGGGTGAGAAATTTCCCAATCCGTCCACGCGCGGAGAGGTTTGTGCCACGATATGCTTCTACCGGCTTTATGCTGAAGGAAAGGAGCTGGATGACGGAACATTTGAACTTGACCTCCAGAGAGTTTTGTCATGACCCCATCCCGCGATCTACGCCAGGATAATACCGGAATATCCGATCAACAATCTCCGCCCGTCTGCAACTGTCTTCGACATTACCCGACGTACCCAAGAACTCATACCAAGAGCAGTCGATCTTGGGATCAACCCCTCAGACGGAGTATGACCGCAAGTCCAAGACTGTCGAGCAATGGGTACAACCAAGGATAATCGCGGAATTTCAAGGTTTCAAGAGCTATTGATGGTACCCCACTCCACACCGGGCAGCGGGTAAATATTCTTAGCCACTATTGTCACGATCGTGAATTGAAGCTCGGATAACATCGACGAACATCGCCGACAATAAGCAACCAGTGCTTATCTCCGGCATTGTACTCTGAAACGGGGTGCAACCTTGTTCATTGTACTACGAAACG
>JAABUP010000524.1_pt1 | contig 83894 bp, 74 predicted proteins | sample 5559201 | NCBI WGS metagenome assembly JAABUP01 (sample SAMN10711887, study PRJNA513373) | rock metagenome | isolation source: Antarctica rocks | place: Antarctica
CGAGGTAGTCCAGGCACTTCCAGTCCTCGTCGAACCACGCACGCAACTCGGCGTAGGACTTCGGATAGTCCCGACCAGCGAGCACTCCACACCCGGACCGTACGGCAGCGAGATGGAGACCCCACTTTGGAGAAAATCGTGCGGCTGCGGCTCGCCAAGGCGTTCGGATGAGCGTGTCGACGCACGTGCTGGACGCCGTGGCCGGCACCCCGGCCGCGGGCATCCCCGTCCGTCTGGAGCAGCGGAGCGCCGACGGCTGGCAGCGGTGCGCCGAGCGGAGCACCGACGGCGACGGCCGGGTCGCCGACCTCCCCGGGCCGGTCGAGCCGGGGGTCTACCGCCTCACCTTCGACGTCGACGGCTACCAGTCGCGGGCCGGGTTCTACCCCGAGGTGGTCGTCGTCTTCCGCATCGTTGACGCGACGGCGCACCATCACGTGCCGCTGCTGCTGAGCCCCTATGCCTACTCCACGTACCGGGGGAGCTGATGGACCAGTCCGAGCAGCTGGGGCAAGCCTTCGAGGTACCCGTCATCGACCTGTCCGGCTTCCGGGCCGGGACGCCGGCGCAGCGCGCCGAGGTGGCGGCGCAGGTGGACCGGGCCGCGCGGGAGGTCGGCTTTCTCAACATCGTGGGGCACGGCGTGCCTGGCCCGGTCGTCGACGGCCTCGGCTCGGCCATCGACGCCTTCTTCGCCCTGCCGGCGGCGACGAAGAACGCCCTGCGGCCGCCGTCGCCGAGCATCAACCGCGGCTACACCGGCCCGCGTACCGAGCACCTGTCCTACAGCCTCGGCGTCGTGTCGGCCCCGGACCTGTTCGAGGCGTTCAACGTCGGCACGCAGGCATCCGAGTGGCCCGGCCTGGACCTGGCCACCGAGCACTACCCGGAGAACCTGTGGCCTGAGCTGCCGGGCTTCCGCGAGGCGGTTCAAGCGTGGTTTCGCGAGGCCGGCCGCGTCGCCCGCGAACTGGAGCAGGTGTTCGCGGTCGCACTCGGGCTGCCGAACGGCTACTTCGCGGGCTTCACCGACCACTCGATCGACGTCCTGCGGATGAACTGCTTCTCGCTGCCCTCGGGTGACGTCCGGGTCGAGGTCGACCAGATGGGCATGGGGGCGCACACCGACTACGGCATCGTCACCGTGCTGTGGGCGGACCCGATCTCGCCGGGGCTGCAGGTGCTGGATGCAGCCGGCGGCTGGCATGACGTCGTGCCCGCTCCCGGTGCGCTGCTGGTCAACCTGGGCGACGCGCTTGCCCGCTGGACCAACGACAGGTGGCTGTCCTCGATGCACCGGGTGCTGCCGCCGGTGGACGCCAACGGACGGGCGGTGCGGCGCCGCTCGGCGGCCTACTTCCATGACGGCAACGCCGATGCCGTCGTCGCCTGCCTGCCGGGATGCGCCGCCGCCGACAACCCGCCGCGCTACGAGCCGGTGACCGTCGCGGCGCACCTCGAGGCCAAGCTCCGGGGCTCCCGCGGCGGCGCGCTCAACCGCGACGCGGCCCGGGAGCGAGCCCGCCTCGAGCCGGTGGGCGAGTGAGCGAGGCGCTGGCTCAAGCCCCGGCCGTCGTCCTCGACGGCTGCCACGTGGCGACGGTCGACGCGAGCGGCACCGAGCACGCGAGCGGGCACGTCGTCCTCGAGGGCGGGCGTGTCACCGCCGTAGGCCGGGGCTCGGCGCCGAACCCGCCGCCGGGCGCGACGACGATCGACGCCACCGGCTGCCTCGTCACCCCCGGCCTGGTCAACACCCACCACCACCTCTACCAGTGGATCACCCGCGGGCTGGCGCAGGACAGCACCCTGTTCGGCTGGCTGACCACGCTGTATCCAATCTGGGCGCGCATCGACGCCGACACCGTGCACGCCTCGGCAGCGGCCAACCTGGCCTGGCTCGCCCTGTCCGGCTGCACGACGAGCACCGACCACCACTACGTCTTCCCCGACGCCGGCGGCGACTGCCTGGCCGCCGAGATTGCGGCTGCCACCCAGATCGGGGTCCGGTTCCAGCCCGCGCGGGGGTCGATGGACCTCGGTGCGTCGCAGGGCGGGTTGCCGCCGGACTCCGTCGTCGAGGACCGCGACGCGATCCTCGCGGCGACCGAGGCCGCCATCGACACCTGGCACGACCCGTCGTTCGACGCGATGACCCGCATCGTCGTCGCGCCCTGCTCGCCGTTCTCGGTCACCCCGGGGCTGATGCGCGATGCCGCGGGCCTCGCCCGCCGCAGGGGGGTTCGCCTGCATACCCACCTCGCCGAGACCTTCGACGAGGAGACGTTCTGCCGCGAGCAGTTCGGGATGACCCCCGCCGAGTACGCCGAGGACCTCGGCTGGCTCGGGCCCGACGTCTGGCTCGCGCACTGCGTCCACCTGTCCGACGCCGCCGTCGCCCGCTTCGCCGCCACCGGCACGGGCGTGGCGCACTGTCCGACGTCCAACGGGCGCCTCGGCGCGGGAGCAGCGCCGACGGCGGCCCTGCTCGGGGCCGGGGCGCCGGTCGGCCTCGGCGTCGACGGCGCGGCGTCCAACGAGTCCGGCCGGATGGTCGACGAGCTGCACCAGGCGCTGCTCGTCGCCCGGATGCGCGGCGGTCCGGACGCGTTGACGGCACGGCAGGCGCTGTCGATGGCGACCATGGGCGGAGCGCGGTGCATCGGGCGCGAGCAGGAGCTGGGCTCGCTGGAGGTCGGCAAGCTCGCCGACGTGGCGGTGTGGCGGGTCGATGCGCTGGCGGGGGCCGGGATCGAGGACCCGGTGGCGACGCTCGTTCTCGGCGCACCCGCGCTGGAGCACCTCTACGTCGGCGGCCGGCCCGTGGTGACGGGCGGCGCGCTGGTCACGGCCGATACCGCCCAGCTGGCGAAGGACGCCGCGCGCGCCGCTGCCACCCTGCGCGAGGCACCGGCATGGACCTGAACACCGTCACCGAGATCGCGGTGCCGCGCGACCGCAGATCGCTGACGGCGTGGCAGGACGGCGAGTGGCAGAACGGCGATGCCTGGCTCGCCGGCGGCACGTGGCTGTTCTCCGAGCCGCAGACCGGGTTGCGCCGCCTGGTCGACCTCACCGCGCTGGGTTGGCCGGCGCTGCAGGTCTCGGCGGATGGCCTGAGGATCGCCGCCACCTGCACGCTTGCCGAGCTGTCGCGCTTTCGCGGGCCGGATGACTGGACGGCGCAGCCGCTGGTCAAGCAGTGCTGCCACGCCCTGCTGGGCTCGTTCAAGGTCTGGAACGCGGCGACGGTCGGCGGCAACATCGTGATGTCGCTGCCGGCCGGCCCGATGATCTCGCTGGCCTCCGCGCTCGACGGGGTCGCCACCATCTGGGCTCCGGATGGCGCCGAGCGGCAGGTCGCAGTCGCTGACTTCGTCACCGGGCCCAGCCGCAACGTGCTGCAGCGCGGGGAGCTGCTGCGCGAGGTCGTCCTGCCGGCCGCTGCGCTTCGCTGCCGGACCGCGTTCCGCCAGCAGTCGCTCAGCCCGGTCGGCCGCTCTGCCGCCGTCGTCATCGGCCGGCGCGCGGCCGAAGACGAGGTGGTCCTAACGGTCACTGCATCGACCGTGCGCCCAGTCCAGCTGCGCTTCGCCGCCCTGCCAAGTGCGGCTGATGTCCGGGCGGCGCTCGATGCTGCGGGCCCGACCTACCACGACGACGTCCACGGGCATCCGGTCTGGCGCGAGCACCTGACCCACCTGATGCTGGAGCAGGTGCGGAGCGAGCTCGAGCACGACGACGATGGTGCAGCGCTGCCGTGATCGTCAACGGCGTTCCCGTCGACGGCTTGCCACGCCCAGGCCAGTGCCTGCGGACCTACCTGCGCGAGCAGGGCATGTTCGGCGTGAAGAAGGGCTGCGACTCGGGCGACTGCGGAGCCTGCACCGTGCACGTCGACGGCGTGCCGGTGCACAGCTGCCTCTACCCGGCGCTGCGGGCTGGCGGCCGGGCCGTCACGACGGTAGAGGGGCTGGCCACCGGCGACGAGCTGCACCCGATGCAGGAACGGTTCCTTGCGGCCCAAGCCTTTCAGTGCGGCTTCTGCACCGCCGGCATGATCATGACGACCGCCGCGCTCGACGCCGAGCAGTGCGCCGACCTGCCCCGGGCCATGAAGGGCAGCCTGTGCCGCTGCACGGGATACGGGCCGATCCAGGACGCCATCCGGGGCACGGGCGCTCCGGCGACCACCCGGCCTCACGACGCGGAGTCGCCCGTCGGCACCGACGTGCCCGCCCCCGCCGCACGGGCAGTCGTCACCGGGGCGGCCCGGTTCACCCTCGACGTCGCCCCGCCCGGGCTCCTGCACCTCACGCTGGTCCGCTCGCCGCACGCCCACGCCATCGTCCGCTCGATCGACACCAGCGCGGCGCTGGCGGTGCCCGGCGTCCGCCTCGTGCTCACGCCCGACGACGCGCCCGGCGTGCTGTACTCCACCGCCCGCCACCACTCGATGACCGACGACCCCGACGACACGCTGCTGCTCGACCGGACCGTGCGCTTCATCGGCCAGCGGCTGGCGGCGGTCGTCGCGGACACCGTCGCCGCAGCTGAGGAGGGTCGGCGTCGGATCGTCGTCGACTACGACGTCCTGCCCTCGGTCCATGACCCGGAAGACGCGATGAACCCGGCGCGGTCCGGCGCCCCGCTCCTGCACGCGAACCAGCCGGACACGGCGCGTATCGCCGACCAGCAGCGCAACATCGCGGCCGAGGTGCACAGCCATCTGGGGGATGTCGCCACCGGTCTCGACGCGGCGGCCGCGACCTATACGGGCACCTTCCACACCCACCGGGTGCAGCACGTCCACCTGGAGACGCATGCCTCCATCGCCTGGGTCGACGACGCCGGCCGGCTGGTCGTGCGGACCAGCAGCCAGACGCCGTTTCTCACCCGCGACATGCTGTGCGCCCTGTTCGACCTGCCCCGCGAGCAGGTACGAGTGGTCACCGGCCGGATCGGTGGCGGTTTCGGGGCCAAGCAGGAGATCCTGACCGAGGACATCGTCGCCCTCGCCGCGCTCCGGACCGGGCGGCCGGTGCAGCTCGAGCTCACCCGCGAGGAGCAGTTCACCGGCGCCACCACCCGACACCCGATGAGCGTCGAGGTGACCGTGGGCGCCCGGGGTGACGGCGAGCTGACCGCCATGCGGCTGCGGCTGGTGGCCGACACCGGCGCCTACGGCAACCACTCCGCCGGGGTCATGTTCCACGCGGTCGACGAGTCGCTGGCCGTCTACCGCTGCCCGAACAAGCAGGTCGACGCGTTCTCGGTCTACACCAACACCGTGCCGGCAGGCGCGTTCCGGGGTTATGGGCTGAGCCAGTCGATCTTCGCGGTCGAGAGCGCGATGGACGAGCTGGCCCGCCGGCTCGGCCTGGACCCGGTCGAGTTCCGCCGCCGCAACGTCGTGCGCCCAGGCGACGAGCTGACCTCGATCGACGCCGAACCCTCGGACGTCGTCATCGGCAGCTACGGCCTCGCCGAGTGCCTGGATGTCGTCGAGCGGAAGCTCGCGTTGGCGGCAACCGACGAGCCTGCACCCGACGGCGACTGGCTGGTCGGCAGCGGTATGGCGCTGGCAATGCTCGACAGCACGCCCCCCGGGGGCCACCGCGGCCAGGCCCGGATCGCAGAAATCGCGGATGGCGGCTACCTGCTCACCGTCGGCACCGCGGAGTTCGGCAACGGCACCAGCACCGTCCACGGCCAGCTCGCGGCACACGCCCTCGGCACCTCGCCGGAGCGGGTCCGCATCGTGCAGGCCGACACCGACCTGCTCGAGCACGACACCGGCGCCTACGGCTCGACGGGCACCATCATCGCGGGTACGGCGACGCTGCACGCCGCGCAGCAGTTGCGCATCCTGCAGGACGCGCGCGGCGGCCCGGCCGGTGCCGGGGAGCTGCTGCAGGCCGAGGCCAGCACCGACGGCACGCCGCGCACGGTCGGCTTCAACGTGCAGGGCTTCCGGGTCGCGGTGTCGCCGTCGACCGGCGAGGTCCGCATCCTCACGAGCGTGCACGCTGCCGACGCGGGCACCGTCATCAACCCGCGGCAGTGCCGGGGGCAGGTCGAGGGCGGCGTCGTGCAGGCCCTCGGCGCGGCGCTGTACGAGCACGTCGACGTGGACGAGAACGGCCGGGTCACCACCCGCAGCCTGCGCGATTACCACATACCCGCGCTCGGTGACGTCCCGCGGACCCGGGTGCACTTCGCGACGACCCACGACACGCTCGGACCGCTCGGGGCCAAGCCAATGAGCGAGAGCCCGGTCAACCCGGTCGCCCCGGCGCTGACCAATGCGGTGCGGGACGCGACGGGGCTGCGCTTCGCCGCGCTGCCGCTGACGAAGGACCGGGTCTTCCTCGCCCTGCAGGACCGCCCGACCCCGGCGGGCGATCAGTAACCCGCCCGTTACTCCGCACGCCACCGTTGTTAATCGGCGTGCGCGATGGTTCTGTCCGGTGAGGCGCGGCAGGCGTCGCGCATCGGATGGCTTCGCGGCGAAGGGACCGAACAAGCATGGCGGTGCTCGGTAGCAACCGGTACGGCAAGGCCGAGGTCCGCGTGGTGCGTGTGGCCCGCGGCGCTGCCGCCGACGGCAGTGATGTCCTGCGCGACTGGAACGTCTCCAGCAGCCTGTCGGGTGACCTCGCCGACTCGCACCTCACCGGCGACAACTCGAAGGTCCTGACCACCGACACGCAGAAAAACACGGTCTACGCCTTTGCCGCCCGGCTGGGTGCCGTGGAGCCCGAGGCGCTGGGCCTGGAGCTGGCCCGACACTACGTGTCGAGCCAGGTGCCCATCACACGGGCCCGGGTGGCCGTCGAGGAGTACGGCTGGAGCCGGCTCGCGGGAGCCCACTCATTCGCCCGCGACGGCGGCTCCGTCCGCACCACCGTCGTCGTCCACGACCAGGACGAGGGCAGCTCGGTGGTGAGCGGCGTCAAGGACCTGGTCGTGCTCAACACCACCGACTCGGAGTTCTGGGGCTTTCCGGCTGATCCCTACACCAACCTGGCGGAGACCAAGGACCGGATGCTGGCCACATCGGTCAACGCACAGTGGCGCTTCCGCAGCACCGACGTCGACTTCGCCGCGGCGTTCCCGGCAGCCAAGCAGGCGATGCTCGACGCCTTCAGCGGCACCTACAGCTACTCGCTGCAGCAGACGCTGTACGCGATGGGCGAGCGGATGCTCAGCGAGGTGCCCGAGCTGTGCGAGGTGCGGCTGGCGCTGCCCAACAAACACCACTTCCTCGTCGACCTCGAGCCGTTCGGGATGCAGAACGACCGCGAGGTCTTCTACGCCGCCGATCGGCCGTACGGCTTGATCGAGGGCTTCGTGCTCGCCGACGACGCGCCGCCCGAAGGCCTCGCGTGGGCCTAGCGGCCGCGCGGAACAGCCAGCAGCACGAACCGTTCCCCCGCATTGCGACCCGACGGCTACCCATCACGGAGGCATGAGTGAGCACCATCGCGACCGGCAGGCCGTCGACCCGGGGTGGCAGGCACCCTGTCGACGAGGTGCTCGCCCCGCAGCGCCTGTTCGTGCTCGGGCTGCAGCACCTGTTCATCATGTACGCGGGTGCTGTCGCGGTTCCGCTCATCGTCGGGCCGGCAGTCGGGCTCGACAACTCCGACATCGCCCTGCTGGTCTCCGGCATCGTGTCGATCATCCAGTCGGCCGGCATCGGCAAGATCATGGGGGTTCGACTGCCAGTGGTGGCGGGTGCGACGTTCACCGTGCTCAACCCGATGATCATCATCGCGAACCAGTACGGGGGCCGCACCGGCTTGCCGGTCGTCTACGGTGCGCTGCTCGCCGCGGGCGTGTTCGGGTTGCTCATCGCCAAGCCGTTCTCGATGGTCCTGCGCTTCTTCCCCCCGCTGGTCACCGGCACGGTCATCGCCATCATCGGCCTGTCGCTCATCGGCGCCGACATCGGCCTGATCGCCGGCGACAAGACCAGCAACTTCGTGCCCAAGGTCCCGGTGCTCGCCCCCGACGGCCATGCGCTGGTGCAGGGTGGCAAGGTCGTCCAGACGATGAACCCGGACTCGGGCCAGGTCTCGCACATCGCGCTCGCTGCCGGCGTCATCGTCCTGATCGTGGCGATCACCCGGCTGTTCCGCGCATTCATCAGCCAGACCGCAGTGCTGATCTCCATCGTGCTCGGCACGCTGATCGCCTGGCCGATGGGCCTGCTCGACTTCTCCAGCGTCTCGGCCTCCAGGTGGTTCGGCATGCGGCGCCCTTCCACTTCGGCGCTCCGAAGTTCCACGCCGCGGCGATCATCTCCATGTGCATCGTGGTCCTGGTGACCTACACCGAGTCCACCGCCGACATGCTCGCCGTCTCGGAGATGACCGACCGCGCGCTGCCCCCGAGCGACCTCGCCCGCGGCCTCGCGGCGGACGGGCTGTCAGCCGTGCTCGCCGGGTTCATGAACTCCTTCCCCGACACCGCCTACGCCGAGAACGTCGGGCTGATCGGCATGACCCGCGTGCGTAGCCGCTGGGTCGTGACTGTCTGCGGCGCGCTGCTCGTGATCCTCGGGCTCATCCCCAAGGTCGGGGCGATCGTGGCCGACCTGCCCAACCCGGTCATCGGCGGCGCGGCCACCGTCATGTTCGCGATGGTGACCGCCATCGGCATCCAGACGCTGCACACGGCCTCGTTCGACGGGAACCACAACCTGCTGATCGTGGCTGTCTCGCTCGCGGTCGGGCTCATCCCGACCATCCAGCCGGCCTTCTACCAGCACTTTCCGCAGAACTTCCAGGTCATCTTCGGCTCGAGCATCACCTCGACGGTGATCGTCGTCTTCGTGCTCAACCTGGTCTTCAACCACTGGGGCGGCATCGCGAAGCGGGACGGGCTGGTCAGCACGGCTGTCGACGCCGGCGCTGTGGTCCCGTCGGAGCAGGACGAGGTCGACCTCAGCGACGCGGCCGTGGCCAGGCACCACAAGGTCGACTCGGTCTGACCCGCGTGGGGTGCCTGCGCACTGCCCTCCTCCCTGCAGGTTGAGCCCGTCCGCGACACGCGCACGGACCGAACCGGAACCTCAACCGGCGTCGCGCCCGCCCCGAGCGGCTGGCGCCACCCGTACCGGCGTAACCGGCCGGATGCACGGCGGAAACACGACTGGCACGGCCTCGGGCCATCCTGGCGGGATGACGTCGACCACCCTCCCCGACAGCGCGCCGCCGGCTACCGGGGCACAGTCGCAGCCCCCGAGCCCCGTCGACTGGGAGGTGTTCGGCCCGGGCCGCCTGCCCGAGTTGATCGACTTCTTCCGGCGGCAGGGGTTCGCCATCCTGCGCGGCGCGATGTCCGACGCCGATCTCGAGGCGCTGCAGGCCGACCTGGTCGAATGGCAGGACCGCCTGGTAGCGGGCGAGCTCGACCCGCGGCACGGCACCGTCATCCTCGACGAGCCCGATGCCCGCATCGACGGCAGGCCGTTCGCCCACTACGTCTGCGAGGTGACACTGCTGTCGAAGCCCGCGGACGCGCTCGCCCACCATCCGGCCATCCGGCAGGTGGTCACCGAGGTGCTCGGCCCGCAGGCGTGGCTGCTCGATGACGACCGCTTCGGCGTCGTGTACCAGGACGCGCGGCCGGGTGCCGAGTCCGGCTACACCCGCATCGGCTGGCACAGCGACGCGCAGTCCGGGCCGACGCTCGACATGTGGCCGTCGGTCTCCTTCACCGCGCACCTCGACGCGACATCGCCCGCCAACGGCTTCCTGCGGGTGCTGCCCGGCAGCCACCTGGGCGGCACGGACGGGATGCCGCCGGGGTTCGAGAAGGTCCCCGGCGAGGTGGCGGTGTACGCCGAGCGCGGCGACATCCTGTTCCACCACTGCGACGTGTGGCACTCGGCAGCCCGCGCCACCGACGAGGGTGACGGCAAGCGCCGGCACCTGCGCGGCAGCTGGTACGGCGGGCAGCGGCTGGAGCCCGGCCACGGCACCGACGACTTCGTGAAGAACGCACGCCGCTGAACCGGCGGGGTTGACCCCGCCGCCGCGAGGCTGACACCGTGCTGAGCCAGGGGGTGGCCGATGAGCGAGCCAGCAGCAGGTGCGCACCACAACGGCAAGGCGGGCCCGGCGATGGACCCGACGTTCTACCGCAGCGCCGCCGAGGCGGTCGCGGCGCCGACAGAGAAGCTGGCTTACGTCGTCGCCTTCGACCGCTCAGGTCAGCAGCCCGACGCCCTCAGCGTCGTCGACGTCGACGAGGCGTCTCCGGACTTCGCGAAGGTCGTCGGCTGGGCCGAGCTGCCCACCCGCGGGGACGAGCTGCACCACTTCGGCTGGAACGCCTGCTCCAGCGCGCTCATGCACGAGGGCCACGACATGGGCGAGGACGGCCTGCAGCGGCGCTTCCTGCTGCTGCCGGGCATCCGCAGCTCGAGCATCCACGTCTACGACACCCAGCCCGACCCGCGCGCGCCTCGGTTGCACAAGACGATCGACGCGGCGGAGCTGTCGGCCAAGGCGGGCTACTCGCGCCCGCACACCCTGCACTGCGGCCCCGACGGGGTGTTCCTGACCTGCCTCGGGGGCGCCGACGGTGCCGAGGGCCCGGGCGGCATCGCGCTGCTCGACCACACCACCTTCGACGTGCTGCGGCCGTGGGAGACCGAGCGCGGACCGCAGTACCTGGCCTACGACGCCTGGTGGCACCTGAACCAGAACACGCTGATCACCAGCGAGTGGGGCACCCCCTCGATGATCGAGGACGGGGTTGTGCCCGAGCTGCTGCTCGGTGGCAAGTACGGTCACCAGCTGCATTTCTGGGACCTGGCGGCCGGACGGCACCTGCAGAGCGTCGACCTCGGCGCGGAGCACCAGATGGTGCTCGAGCTGCGCCCATCCCACGACCCGGAGGCCACCTGGGGCTTCGTCGGCGTGGTGATCTCCACCGCCGATCTGTCCGCCTCGGTCTGGCGCTGGCACCGCGACGGGACCGAGTGGAAGGTCGACAAAGTCATCACCATTCCGGCGGAACCGGCGGATGCGGCCGATCTGCCGCCCGCCCTGCAGCCTTTCGGGGCGGTGCCGCCGCTGGTGACCGACATCGACCTGTCGGTCGACGACCAGATGCTGTACGTGTCGTGCTGGGGCACCGGTGAACTCAAGCAGTACGACGTGTCCGACCCGGCCGCCCCCCGCGAGGTCGGGTCCGTGCACCTGGGCGGTGTCGTGCGGCGCACAGCGCACCCGGCTGCCCCGTCGGAGCCGCTCGCCGGCGGGCCGCAGATGGCCGAGGTCAGCCGCGACGGCAAGCGCATCTTCGTCACCAACTCGCTGTACGGCGCGTGGGACGACCAGTTCTACCCGGCTGGGGTCGGTGCCTGGTTGGCGAAGATCGACACTGACCCCGCCTCGGGAGGGCTCACGCTCGACGAGCGCTTCTTCCCGCGGGGTGAGCAGTTCCACGGTCGTCGCGTGCACCAGGTGCGCCTGCAGGGCGGCGATGCCTCGTCGGACTCGTACTGCTACCGCTGATCGCGGGTTGCTCCACTGGTCGCGCCGCGTAGCTGGAGGGTGCGGCCCCGCAGTGCTGCGGCGCCGGAGTGAGGCGCCCTGACGTGCGAGCCCTGACGTGATGCGGCGCTGGCTGGCGCGCCGCCGTGCCACGAAGCATGCGCGTAACACGGACGGAACCGGCCGGACAACTGCGCTGCGTAGTAATGGACTCTCCTGTTGCCGACCTCCCCGGGGGACATGTGTCCACAGACATGAGCCGACGCCGCTTTCTCTCCCGCAGCCTGCTGACGGTGGGGGGAGTGGCCGGGGCCGCGGCCTTCAGCGATCTGGTCGCTGCCTGTGGCGGGAGCAGCTCGACGAAGTCCAGCAGTCCCTCGGGCAGCAGTTCGGCGGCCGCCGGCACCGGGACCGCCGGCGTCCAGTTGTCCTGGATCAAGAACGTCGAGTTCGCCGGGTCATACATCGCCGACTCCAAGGGCTACTACAAGACCAACGGCATCACGGCCAACCTCATCGCCGGGGGCCCGACCGCGTCGATCGAGCCGACCGTGGTGTCGGGCAAGGCCCTGGTCGGCATCAACACCCCCGATGCCACGGCGGCCGCTGTCGACAAGGGCGCCAAGCTCAAGATCATCGCCTCGATGTACCAGAAGAGCCCCTTCGCGATGATGTCGCTGGCCTCGTCGCCCATCAACTCGCCGCAGGACTTGTACGGCAAGAAGATCGGCGTGCAGGCGGCGAACGAGCCGATCTGGAAGACGTTCCTCAAGGCGAACAACCTCGACCCCTCGAAGATCACGAAGGTCCCGGTGCAGTTCGACCCGACTCCGCTGGCGCAGAAGCAGGTCGACGGCTGGCTCTCCTACGTCACCAACGAGCCGAACCTGCTCAAGGTCAAGGGCGTCGCCACGCACACCTTCCTGTTCAACGACTACAACTACCCGGTGTTCACCAACACCTACTTCGTCACCGAGCAGACGCTGCAGGACGCCAATGCCCGTGCCCGGGTCGTCAACTTCCTGCGCGGCGACATCCGCGGGTGGCAGGACAGCGTCAAGGACCCGGGGCTCGGGGCGACGCTCACGGTCAACACCTACGGCAAGAGCCTCGGCCTCGACGTGCCGGAGCAGACGCTGGAGAGCGCCGCCGCCAACCAGCTCATCGAGAGCGCCGACACCAAGGCGCACGGCCTGCTGTGGATGACGGACGAGCGCATCGCTGACACTGTGAAGACTGTCGCGCTCGGCGGCACCAAGATCACCCCGGCCCTGTTCACCCGGGACATCCTGCAGGAGGTCTACCAGGGCAAGACCACGCTCTGAGCGCGGGAGCAGGCACGCGCAGTGCCCGACCATTCTTCACCGATCCCGTCGCGTCCCCCAGGAGGACAGCATGCGCCAGCAAGATGGGCGGAGGAAGGTGTGAGCGTGACGAGCGCCGACCAGCCCACCGTCCGTGCGGCGCGGCCGGAGCAGCCGGATCCGCCGGCGTCGGGCATCGCGATCAGCGGGCTCCGCAAGGAGTTCCGGGTCGGACGGCGGGCTCTGACCGCACTCGACGACGTCAACCTCTCGGGTGGAAAGGGGGAGTTCCTCGTCCTGATCGGGCCGTCGGGCTGCGGGAAGTCGACGGTGCTGCGCATCCTCGCCGACCTCGACTCGCCGAGCGCCGGAACCGTCGCCGTGCACGGGGACTCACCCGCTCTCGTGCGCCGTGAGCACCGGCTGGGCATCGCGTTCCAGGACTCCGCACTGCTGCCGTGGCGCAGCGTGGCAGCCAACATCCGGCTGCCGCTGGAGCTCAGCGGCAGCAAGGTCGACCGCGGGTCGATCGAAGACCTGATCAAGCTGGTCGGGCTCGAGGGCTTTGAGAAGGCCCGTCCCGCGCAGCTGTCCGGGGGGATGCGGCAGCGGGTCGCCATCGCGCGTGCGCTGGTGGTCAATCCCGACCTTCTCCTGCTCGACGAGCCCTTCGGCGCGCTCGACGAGATGACACGGAAGCGGCTGAACCTCGAGCTGCAGCGGGTGTGGACCGAGCGGGTGACGACGACGCTGCTCGTCACCCACTCCATCAGCGAGGCGGTGTTCCTCGCCGACCGGGTAGCTGTGATGTCCGCCCGGCCGGGCCAGATCCGCGCCGTGGTGGAGATCGACCTGCCGCGGCCGCGCACGCCGGAGATGCAGCGGACCCACCGGTTCCACGAGCTGTGCGACCAGCTCGCCGACCTGCTGTTCGACGAGGCGCCGGCGACTGCGGCGGTCAACGCGAACAGCACGGGGACGAGCTCCGCACGCGGCATCGACTTGCGATGAGTGACGTCGCGGTCCCCATGCTGCCGGGCAGCGAGGCACTGACCGGCAGTCGTGCGGCGGTGGGGGACGAGGCCGCCGCAGCGCTGGGCAACCGGTCGGGACGGTTCCTGACGGCGGTCGCCGGACCCATCGGGCTCATCGTGGTCTGGGAGATCCTGGCCCTGACCGTGTTCGCCGGCCGGCACACCGTGCCCACTCCCGTCGGCGTCGTACGGCAGATGTGGACCGACCACGCGCTGTACGGCACCAACTCGCTTACCACCCTGCGCGAGGCAACCCTGGGTTACCTCTGGGGCAACGCGCTCGCCCTCGGCTTGGCCGTCCTCGTCGCGCTCGCGCCGCTGGTGGAGCGCACGCTGCTGCGGGTGGCGATCGCCAGCTACTGCATGCCGGTGATCGCCATCGGCCCCATCCTGCAGGTCGTGTTCAACGGCGATGCGCCCAAGGCTGCGCTCGCGGCGCTGTCGGTGTTCTTCACGACCCTCGTCGGGGCGCTGCTCGGGTTGCGGGCCGCCGACCAGCTCAGCCTCGACGCGGTCCGCGCCTTCGGCGGCGGTCGCTGGGCGGCCCTGGCCAAGGTGCGGCTGCGGGCCGCCCTGCCTGCCACCTTCGCCGGGCTGCGCATCGCGGCGCCGGCCGCACTGCTCGGCGCGATCATCGGTGAGTACCTCGGCGGCGAGTCCGGCCTCGGGGTCGCGATGATCAACTCCGAGCAGGCCCTCGACGTCAACCGCACCTGGGGCATCGCCCTGGTCGTGACCCTGCTGGCGATCGTCGGCTACGTCGCCACTGAGCTGGTCGCCCGCTGGGTCACGCCGTGGGCGCCGCGTACTCGTGCCGGCGGCGGCACGGCCAGACGCGCTGGCACCGCTCGGCGGCCGGCTCGCGCCAAGGCTGTCCGTACCCGGCACGCCTCCAGGGAGGCAGCGTGAGCACGTTCGCCCCGGTGGCTGGCGCTGCCCGCCGACCCGTCCCGGCGGCTGTTGCAGTCGCTGCCCGCGCGGGCCGGTTCCTGCTCACGCTGGCGGTCTCGATCGCGCTGGTGTGGGGGTTGTGGGTCGCCTTCCTTCAGGTGTTCGGCCTGTCCAGCTTCTTTGCCAAGTCGCCGACCGACGTCTGGCACTACCTGTTCTCCGGTACCGGCAGCGGTACCACGGTCTCCGGCGCTGATGCGGCGGCCAACCGGCACGAGATCATCACTGCGATGGGAACGACGGCCCGCGATGCCGCCCTCGGCTACCTGTTCGGCACGGTCGTGGCCGTGGGGGTGGCGATGTCCGTCGTCGGCTCACGGCTGGTGGAGCGCACGCTGATGCCCGTCGCGATCGCGCTGCGGTCGGTGCCGCTCGTAGCCATGACCCCGCTGATCGCCCTCGTCTTCGGTCGCGGGCTGCTGGCGGTCACGCTGATCGCGGGCATCGTCACGTTCTTCCCGACTCTCGTCAACGTCGTGGCAGGCCTGCGTGCGGCGCCGGCCCTGGCCGTCGACGTCGTCCTGGCCTACGGCGGCCGTTCGACCGCGGTGCTGCGCCGCGTCGCGCTGCCGGCAGCGCTGCCGTCACTGTTCGCATCGGCCCGGATCGCGGTGCCGGGGGCCCTGCTCGGGGCGGTGCTGGCCGAGTGGCTCGCCACCGGCAAGGGGCTGGGCGCGCTGATGCTCAACTGCACCACGACCTCCCGGTTCGACACCCTCTGGGCGTCGGTCGTGGTCATCACCGCCGTCTCCATCGCCGTCTACGCGGTGATCGGGCTGATAGAGGCGCTCGTGCTGGCCCGGTTCGGGGAGCCAGCCCGGCCGCGGTAGTGCGCCGCCGGTAAGGGCCGGTCAGCCGGTCGCAGGCCGCTGGGCCAGCCGGACGACGGCGCGCAGGGCGGCGTCGATCGCCGCTTCCCATCCGGCCACCAGGCGCTCGTTGACCCCTTCGTAGACGACCTCGTCGGTCACCAGGTTGCCGCTCACCGCGCACACCATCCCCGCCCGCAGGCGGCGCAGGTGGGCGACCGTGTACAGGGCCGAGGCCTCCATCTCGACGTTGAGCAGGCCCAGCTCGGACATCCGCCGGACCTGCTCAGGCGTCTCGGCGTAGAAGGCATCGTCGCTCGCACCTAGCCCGACGTGGACGCCGATGCCCTGCTCGGCCGCGACCTCGCGGGCGGCGGCGACGAGCGCGCCGGTCAGCTCGAGATCCGGCACCGCCGGGAGGGCATCCGGTACGTACATCCGGCTGGTCCCCTCGTTCTTCATGGAGCCTGTGCTGACGACGAGGTCGCCGACGGCGATCCCGGGCTGCAGCGCAGCCGTCGAGCCGACGCGGACAAGGGCGGTCACCCCGCAGTTGGCCAGCTCTTCCACGGCGATCGCCGTCGACGGGCAGCCGATGCCCGTCGAGCAGGCACCCACGGGCACCCCGTTCCGGGCGCCGACCGCCGTCCGGTACTCGCGGTGGTACGCCACCTCGCGGGGCTCGTCCAGCCAAGCGGCGATCCGCCCGACGCGGTCCGGGTCACCGGGCAGCAGCATGGCGGGAGGTGCTAGGGCCGGGTCGGGCCGCAGGTCGTCGGGGCCGACCCGCAGGTGGTACTGGACCCGGCCGAGCGTGGCCGCGGCCTTGTCGACGAACTGCAGATCGGCCTCGCGCGGGGACGGGTCGGTGGTGGAGTCGGCTGGTGGCATGGGCTCACTCTAGGAACGGACCAGGTCGCGCCCGGGAGGCGGCGGCAGGCGGACGTGAGGCGAAACGTGGGCGTCATCTGTTGGACGCACACTGGGCTGATTACGCCGCCTACCGTGCCGTCATGACGCCTTCGCCGGAGACCATCAGCCCCCCGCCGAGCCCGCACCGGGCCGGAGCCCGTGACCTGCTCGGCCTCCCCAAGGCGCACCTGCACCTGCACCTGGAGGGCGGGATGCGGCCGCAGACGCTCGCCGACCTCGCCGCCATGTATGGGATGCCGGTGCCGGTCGTGCGCGGGTTCGGTAGCTTCCCGATGTTCGCCGACATGTACCTCGCCGCCTGCGAGGTGCTGCGCTCCCCGCAGGACCTGCGACGGCTGATCGACGAGACCTTCGACGACGCCGTCGAGGCCGGCGCGGTCTACATCGAGCCGGCCCTGTTCGTGCCGCACCACCGCGAGCGGCTGGGACCCGACGAGCAGGTGCTCGAGATGGCACTCGATGCGATGGCCGCGGCGTCGGCGCGCACCGGTGTCGCGGCTGGGCTGATGATGGCCGGTGACCGCACGCTGCCGCCCGAGCAGGCCACCCAGCAGGCCGAGCTCGCCGCGCGCTACGCCGGCCGCGGGGTCGTCGCCTTCGGGTTGGCCAACGACGAGGCACCCTACCCGCCGGAGCCCTTTGCCGACGCGTTCCGCGTCGCCCGGCGGGCGGGGCTGCTCGCTACGCCGCACGCCGGCGAGCTCGCCGGCCCCGCAAGCGTGGTCGGCGCGCTCGACACCCTGGGAGCCAACCGGATCCAGCACGGGACCCGGTCGATCGAGGACCCCCGCCTGGTCGAACGGCTGGCCGCCGAGGGGATCTGCCTCGACATGTGCCCGACCTCGAACCTGCTGCTGTCCGTCGTCGACAACCTGGCCGACCACCCGTTACCGGCCCTGCTCGAGGCAGGCGTGCCCTGCAGCCTCAACGCCGACGACCCGCTGTTGTTCGGCCCCGGCCTGCTGGAGGAGTACCAGCTGTGCCGCGACACCCTCGAGCTGGGCGACGAGCAGCTCGCGCAGATCGCTCGGGCGTCGCTGCAGTGCTCAGGCGCACCGGCGTCGGTCATCGAGGCCGGGCTCGCGGGCATCGACCGGTGGTTGCAGGCCTAGCCGACCGGCATCAGGACGCGGCGTACTGCCCGCCGGACCGGCCGGCGCGGTCGGCGAGCAGGCCCGCGACGGTGGCTACCGCGATCTCGGCCGGTGACCGCGAGCCGATGTCGAGGCCGATGGGACGGTGCACGCGCGCGATCTGCTCGGCGGGCACCTGACGATCGCGTAGTGCCTGCACGTGCGGGGCGCTATGCCGCGGGCTGCCCATCACGCCGACCCATCGGGTGCTGGCGGCGAGCACGTCCGCGAGCACGTCGCCGAGCTCGGGCCGGTCGTGGTCGGTGACGACGACGTCGGTGCTGGCGTCGCAGCCGGTCTCGCTCAGCTCGTGGACCAGCGGCGCGCTTGCCAGCTCGCGCTGCGGGTCGGGGTCGAGCACGACGACCTCGTAGCCGACGTGCGCGGCCAGGTGCGCGAGCTGCAGCGCCACCGGTGAGGCGAAGACCGCGATCAGCTTCCGGTCACCGGTAGGAGCAGGGATCTCGCCGTGCGCCATCGCGCAGGCGATGTCGAGCGGAGCGTGGGCCGGGTGCTCGGGGCGCGGCGCGTGGTCGTCGCTCATCGCAGTGGCATCTCAGGTAGGATCCTCGTCGTCGAAGGGCGGGCCGGTGGGAGGCTGCTCGCCGGCTGAGATCCGGTCGGACACCCGGCCGCCGACGATCGACTGCGCGCCACCCGATCCGGCAGCGGCCGGCGACGGGTTCTCCGGGGTCGTTTTCCCGATCCCGGGCCCGTCGACGAGCTGCCCCTGCGTCATCGCCTCGTCACCGCGGACCTGCTCGACGGGTGCGGCGTGAGGCTTCATGTCGGCCGGGTCGGTCTGCACGCCGCCGTGCTGCGTTCCGTCGGCGGCGGTCTCCAATGCCTCGACCACGTCGGCGCCGCTGCGCTCCGCGTGCACCGACTGGTGCCCGACAGGAGAGTCTGGTTCCGCGTCGCCCTGCGTCATGCCGCCTCCTGCAACCGGGTCCACCGCTGGCGCTGAGTATGCGCAGCGCGACGGCGCGGACGCAACGATGCTCCCTGTCGGCTGTTCGAGGAGCCACGCGCCGAACAGCACGCTCGGGGAAGGATGGACGTCATGACGGTCGCGTGCCTGGTCCTCGCCGCCGGCGGCTCATCACGGCTGGGGCGCCCAAGCAGCTGCTGCCCTTCCGCGGGCGGACGCTGCTCGACGCGGTCCTCGACACCGCCCGCGGGTGTGGCTTCGACCAGGTCGTCGTCGCCCTCGGGGGCAGCGCCGAGCAGGTGCGCGAGCGGGTCGACCTGTACGGCTGCACCGTGGTGGAGAACCGCGCCTACGGCACGGGCTGCTCGTCCTCGATCGCGGCGTCCGTGCCCGCCCTTGCCCCGACGCCGGACGTGCTCGTCCTGCTCCTCGGCGACCAGCCCGCGGTCAGCGCCGATGCGGTCACGCGGCTGCTCGCCGGCAGAGGCGATGCGGCGCTGGCGGTCTGTCGTTACTCGGACGGCATCGGGCACCCGTTCGCCTTCAGCGCCGCCGTGCTGCCCGCGCTTCGCGAGCTGCACGGCGATAAAGCGGTGTGGAAACTGCTCGAGCAGCGCGCTGCAGACGTGGTCGAGGTCAGCGTGCCGGGGCGCATTCCGGTCGACGTCGACACCGAGCAGGACTACGAGCGCCTGCTCGGTTGAGCGCCTGACCGTCAGGTCACGGGCTGGGTCGCCACGGGCCGCGACGGTTCGACGCGCAGGACACGAGCGAACGAGTCCGGCAGGTACCAGTTCCACCGCCCGAACAGCACCACGAGCGCGGGGACGAGCAGCATCCGCACGACAGTGGCGTCGAGCAGGATCCCGATGCCCAGCCCGGAAGCCAACACCTTGACGTCGGTGCCGGGGGATGCAGCGAGCGAGACGAACGCCAGGAACAGGAGGAGGGCGGCGCTGGTGACCAACCGTCCGGTGCGCCCGAGCCCCTCGATCAGCGCCTTGTTGGTGTCACCGCCGCGGTCGTACTCCTCCCGGACGCGGGTCAGGATGAAGACTTCGTAGTCCATGGACAGGCCGTAGAGGAACGCAAAGATCATGATGGGGACCCAGAAGATGATCGCCCCCGTCGACTTCACGTTGAAGATCGCCTCGGATCCGTTGCCCTCCTGCCAGACGAAGGTCATCACCCCGAACGTCGCGGCAAGCGAGATCAGGTTCAGGATCACGGCCTTGAGGGCCAGCACTACCGAGCGGAAGGCCCGGGTGAGCGCGACGAACGTCAGGATCGCGAGGAACAGGATGACCAGCGGGACCTTCTGGTAGATGCCGCTGTCGTAATCCTTGAGCACCGGACCGGCACCCGCGACGCCCTCGACGCCGGGCAGGTCCTCCACTGCGGCCCGCACATTGCCCACGACGGCGGTGGAGTCGGAGTTGACGGTCTCGTGGGTCGGGACCACCTCGACGATGCTGGAGGCTCCCTTCGCGAACCCGTCGGCGGCACCCGGGGCGAAGGCGAAGGCCACTCCCTCGACGCCCTTGGTGGCTGCGACTACGGCTTGCGGGTCGCCCGTAGTGAGCACCTCGAGCGGGGTCAGGACGCCGCTAGGGACCCCGCCGTCAGTCAAGGTCGTGAACTGGGCCACGATCGGCCCCTGCTTGGTCGTCAGCGACGAGGTCTCCGCGTTGCCGAGTTTGATCCCCAACGCGGGGGCGGCGAAGACGCCGAGCAGCACCACGGCGGCGATGAGCGCAGCCCACGGCCGCTTCACCACCCCGCCGGTCCATCGGGACCAGAACCTGCTTGCCGTGGCCTCCTTGCGGATGCGCGGCCAGTCGACCCGAGGGCCGATCGTTGACAGGATCGCAGGCGTCAGGGTGATCGTGACCAAGGTGCTGATGAGCGGGATGAGCATGCCGCCCACGCCCAGCGAGCGCAGGAACGGCACGTTGAGCACCGTCAGGGAGATCAGGCCGATGGCAACGGCCGCGCCCGAGAAGACGACGGAGTGCCCGGCTCGCGCGACAGCGATGCGCACCGCCTCGTCGTTGGTCTTGCCGTGGTCGCGCTCCTCGCGCCACCGGGTGACCACCAGTAGGGAGTAGTCGATGGCCACACCGAGCCCGATCAGACCGACGAGGAACTGCAGCACCACGCTCATGTCGAGGGCGTAGGTGAAGGGCAGGAGCGCCCCGAAGGTCACGGGGATGCTGACCATCGCGATGACGAGCGGCAGGAACGCCAGGAACGAAGCGAAGACATAGGCGAGGATGGCCAGCGCCCCGAGCGCACCGAACACGACCTCCAGCAGCAGGCCCGGCCCTCCGTTCGAGTCGCCGCTGCCCTGCGCGTCGGCGACGGCAAGTTCGAAGTAGCCGGTCGCGCCGATGCTCAGCGCCTCCGCGTTCTTGGGCTGGGCGGCCGCGTACTGCTCGGTGACCTGGATGCCGAAGGGCTTGTCGGCGAACGACTTGGGCTGGGGTCCCCACACCAGGGCGTAGGTGGCGCGGCGGTCCTTGGTGACGAGGTTGTCGTTGCCCGTCGTGGTCCAGTCAGCGACCCGCCAGTCCGGATGATCGGCACGGACCTTGTCCCACACCGCCTTGATGTCGGCCTTGCGGGTGTCGACGGTCTGCCCTGCCGGGACGGTAATGACCGGCAGCGACGGGCCGTTGTCGGAAGGGTGGCCCAGTGCCTGGTTGATCTTCGTCGCCGTGTCGAAGCCGGGCTGGCCCGGCACCGAGAAGTCGGTCGTGAGCCGGTTGATCGTCTGGTTGGTTGCCGCGAAGCCGGCGAACATCAGCACCAGCCAGAACAGGATGACGCGCTTGCGGTGAGCCAGCACGAAGTCGGCTATGCGTTCCATCAGGAGCTCTCCGCTCTTCCCACATGTGTGCAGGACCGGGCTTGCAGGCCAAAGGCCTGCCGGACAGGGCGTGCAGGGTCAGCGGGATGCTAACGGCAGCCCCCGACAGGTTTCCTGCATTTTTGGACCGGGGCCAGGCGATCGCGCATGCCTATCTTGACACCACCACGTGCTCCGGGTCACGGTCAGTAGGCAGCCCGGGAGCATGTGCTTCGGCTGCCCTGGAGGATCTGTGCAGATACCCGCTCCGTTCGACTACGCCCGGGCTGAGAGCGTCGATCACGCGCTGTCACTGCTGGAGCGGTACGGCTCCGAGTCACGGGTGGTCGCGGGCGGCCACAGCCTGCTGCCGATGATGAAGCTGCGGCTCGCCCGGCCCGAGTGCCTCATCGACATCAACGCGCTGGCCGAGCTTGACTTCATCCGCGAGGAGGCCGGCCAGCTGCGGGTCGGGGCGATGACGCGGCACGCGGCGCTGCTCGACTCCGACGTCGTGGGCCGGCTGTTCCCGATCGTCCACGACGCCGAGCGGGTCATCGCGGACCCGGTGGTGCGCAACCGCGGGACCATCGGCGGCTCGCTGTGCCAGGCGGACCCGGCCGAGGACCTTTCCACGGTCTGCACGGTGCTCGGGGCGCAGTGCGTGGTGCGGGGGGCGGCCGGGGAGCGGGTTCTCAGTATGAGCGAGCTGCACCGCGGCCCGTACGAGACGGCGGTCGAGCAGAACGAACTGCTCCTCGAGGTGCGGTTCCCGGTGCGGCCGCGCTCGAGCAGCGCCTACGAGAAAGTCGAGCGGCGGGTCGGCGACTGGGCCGTCGCGGCAGCGGGCGCCGCAGTCACGCTCGGGGCCGACAACAGGATCGACGACGTGGCGATCGGGCTCACCGCCGTCGGCCTTACCGGTACCGCCATCCGCGCCCAGAACGCCCTGCGCGGCCAGCTGCCCAGCGAGCAGTTATACGCCGAGGCCGGCATGCTCGCGGCTGAGGACTGCGACCCGGTCGCCGATCAGCGCGGCCCCATCGACTACAAGCGCCACCTGGCGGGCGAGCTCACCCGCCGGGTGCTACGCCGAGCCTGTGCCCGCGCCGCAGCCGCCGCATGACCGGCCACCACCAGACGAAGGGCAACCCATGCAGGTGACAATGACGGTGAACGGCACCGAGAAGAGCCGCGAGGTCGAGCCGCGGGTGCTGCTCATCCACTTCATCCGCGAGGACCTGGGGCTGACCGGCACGCACTGGGGCTGTGACACCAGCAATTGCGGCACCTGCGTCGTGCTGATGGACGGCGAGCCGGTGAAGTCCTGCACCGTGCTCGCGGCGATGGCGGGTGGCCACGACATCCGTACCGTCGAGGGCCTGGCCAATGGCAGCACGCTCGACCCGGTGCAGCAGGGCTTCATGGAGGAGCACGGTCTGCAGTGCGGCTTCTGCACTCCCGGGATGATGCTCACCGCACGCGCCCTGCTCGACAAGAACCCGCAGCCGGACGACACGGAGATCCGGGAGGCCATCTCCGGCCAGATCTGCCGCTGCACCGGCTACGCCACCATCGTGCGGTCGGTCCGCTGGGCCGCCGAGCACCCCGCTGCGGAGGTCAACGCATGACGACGGTCGAGCAGGCCCCGGCGGCTGACCAGGCGTCAGCCGCCCCGGAGCGGACGAACAACCCCGGGGCCGGCGACGCCGAGCGCCCCATCGGCTTCGGCCGGCTGCAGCGCAAGGAGGACCCGCGGTTCATCCGCGGCAAGGGCAATTACCTCGACGACATCGTGCTGCCCAGGATGCTGCACAGCGCGATCCTGCGCTCCCCGATGGCGCACGCCCGCATCACCTCGATCGACACGACCGAGGCCCTCGCGCACCCGAAGGTCGTTGCGGTCATCACCGGCCAAGACCTCGTGCCGCTCAACCTGGCCTGGGCGCCGACGCTGTCGGCCGACGTGCAGGCCGTGCTCGCCACCGACAAGGTGCGCTTCCAGGGCCAGGAGGTCGCATTCGTCGTCGCCGAGGACCGCTACGCCGCCCGCGACGCGCTCGAGCTCATCGACGTCGAGTACGAGCAGTTGCCCCCCGTGATCGACGTGCGCACCGCGCTCGACCCGGGCGCGGCGGTGGTCCGCGACGAGCTCGAGGGCCGCACCGACAACCACATCTTCGACTGGGAGGCCGGTGACAAGGCAGCGACCGACGCCGTGTTCGCCCGTGCCGACGTGGTCGTGTCGCAGGAGGTCGTCTACCCGCGCGTGCACCCGGCGCCGATGGAGACGTGCGGGGCTGTCGCCGACATGGACCCGGTCGACGGCAAGCTGACGCTGTACGAGACGACGCAGGCACCGCACGCCCACCGCACGCTGTTCGCTCTGGTCGCGGGCATCCCCGAGCACAAGATCCGGGTCATCTCGCCCGACATCGGCGGCGGCTTCGGCAACAAGGTCGGCATCTACCCGGGGTACATCCTCGCGGTCGTGGGCTCAATCGTGACCGGGCGCCCGGTGAAGTGGGTCGAGGACCGCTCCGAGAACCTGATGTCGACCTCGTTCGCCCGCGACTACGTCATGAAGTGTGACGTCGCCGCCAGCACCGAGGGCAAGATCCTCGCGGTGCGCGCCGAGGTCATCGCCGACCACGGCGCCTTCAATGCCACGGCCCAGCCGACCAAGTACCCGGCCGGTTTCTTCCACATGTTCACCGGCAGCTACGACCTCGAGGCCGCGCACTGCAAGGTCACCGGCGTCTACACCAACAAGGCACCGGGCGGTGTCGCGTACGCCTGCTCGTTCCGAGTCACCGAGGCCGTGTACCTAATTGAGCGGATGGTTGACATCCTCGCCCAGAAGCTGCAGATGGACCCGGCCGAGCTGCGCCTGGCCAACTTCATCCGGCCCGAGCAGTTCCCCTACCCCAACAAGACGGGCTGGGAGTACGACTCGGGCGACTACGAGCCGACCATGCGCCTCGCGATGCAGACCGCGGGCTACGAGCAGCTGCGCCGCGAGCAGGCCGAGAAGCGGGCGCGCGGTGAGCTGATGGGCATTGGCCTGTCGTTCTTCACCGAGACCGTCGGCGCCGGACCCCGCAAGCACATGGACATCGTCGGGCTCGGGATGGCCGACGGCGCCGAGGTGCGAATCCACCCCACCGGCAAGGCGGCCGTCAGGCTGTCGGTGCAGAGCCAGGGCCAGGGCCACGAGACGACCTTCGCGCAGATCGTCGCCGAGGAGATCGGCATCCCGCCGGAGGACATCGACGTCGTCCACGGCGACACCGACAACACCCCGTTCGGCCTGGGCACGTACGGCAGCCGCTCCACGCCGGTCAGCGGCGGGGCCGTCGTGATGGCCACCCGGAAGGTGCGCGACAAGGCCCGGCTCGTCGCCGCAGCCATGCTGGAGGTGCGGCCTGAGGACCTGGAGTGGGAGAAGGGCCGCTGGTTCGTCAAGGGCGACCCGGAGCAGGGCAAGACCATCCAGGAAATCGCGCTCGCGGTGCACGGAACGATCGCGCTGCCCGACGGTGTCGACGGCAACCTCGACGCCGAGGTCACCTACGACCCGCCGAACCTCACCTTTCCGTTCGGTGCCTACGTCTGCGTCGTCGACGTCGACCCCGGCACGGGGCACGTCAAGGTGCGCCGGTTCATCGCCGTCGACGACTGCGGCACCCGGATCAACCCCATGATTATCGAGGGTCAGATCCACGGCGGCCTCACCGACGGCGTGGGGATGGCACTGATGGAGCTGATCGACTTCGATGAGGAGGGCAACTGCCTCGGCGGGTCGTTCATGGACTACCTGATCCCGACGGCCATGGAGGTTCCCGATTGGGAGCTCGCCTTCACGGTCACGCCGTCGCCGCACCACCCGATCGGGGCGAAGGGCATCGGGGAGTCTGCGACGGTCGGCTCGCCGCCGGCGGTGGTCAACGCCGTTGTCGATGCGCTCGCGCCGTTCGGGCTCGTCCACATGGACATGCCGTGCACCCCGGCGCGAGTGTGGGAGGCCATGCAGGGCCGGCCGCGGCCGCCGATCTGATGCGGGCCAGCTGATGGGGAACAGCTGATGGGGGAGAGTTGATGGCGCCCCCCCTCGCCGCCCGCGTGAGCGAGCTCGAGCAGGCGCGCATCCCGTTCGTCCAGGCGACCGTCGTGCGCGCGCTGCACCCGACGAGCGCGCACGCCGGCGACACGGCGCTGGTACATGCCGACGGGCAGATCGAGGGCTTCGTCGGCGGCACGTGCGCGGAGAGCTCGGTGCGGGTCCACGCCCTGCAGGTGCTGGTCACGGGCGAGCCCCTGCTGCTGCGCATCCAGGCTGGCGCGCCCGAGACGACGCTCGAGGAGGGCGCGGTGACGGTGGCCAACCCCTGCCTTTCGGGGGGCACCGTAGAGATCTTTCTCGAACCGCGTCGACCGGCGCCGCGCATGCTCGTCGTGGGTGACACCCCCGTGGCGCAGGCCCTGGTAGCCCTTGGGCAGCCGCTGGGTCTGGCCGTCGAGCGGGCAAGCGGCCTGCCGGCGGGTGACGACCCAGGTGCCGGGGTCGCGGCCGTCGTTGTCGCGTCACACGGACGCGGGGAGGAGCCGGCCCTGGAGGCCGCGCTGCGCGCCGACGTCCCCTACATCGCGCTCGTCGCGAGCCGGACCCGGGCCGCAGCCGTGCTGGCCTCGCTCAACGCCCCGGGCATCGACCGGGTGCACAGCCCGGCCGGGCTCGACATCGGCGGCCGGAGCGCACCGGAGATCGCGCTGTCGATCCTCGCTGAGCTCGTCGCGACGAAAGCCCTCACGGCGGCTCCAGCGCTGGCTGTGGGGGGGCCGGGGGGCGAGGCGGTCGACCCAGTTTGCGGCATGACCGTGGCCGTCTCCAGCGAGGTGCCGCAGGCAGCTGCCGGCGGCGGCGCGCAGTACTTCTGCTGCGAGCACTGCCGCGAGGCATTCGTGGCGGACCCGGAGCGGTATGCCGCCACCGGCTGACGAGGACGGCGCCGTTGTCGGCTATCCGGAGGGGCCGGCCCGGGTGTCCGAGGCGGCGCGCTCGGGCGCCGAGGGGGACGTGGTCGCGCGGGTTCCCGACGTCGCCGCCCTCGCCGCGGCGCTCGACCGCGTTGACTACCTCGCCGATGCCGGCCTCGCAACGGCCGTGTTCATGGCCGTCCGGCTACCGCAGCCGCTGTTGCTAGAAGGTGAGCCCGGCGTGGGCAAGACCGAGGTCGCCAAGGCGCTGGCCCAGGTCCTCGACACACCGCTGGTCCGGCTGCAGTGCTACGAGGGCATCGACGCAGCCGAGGCCTTGTACGAGTGGAACTACGCCAAGCAGCTGCTCGCGATCCGGCTCGCCGAGTCACAGGCCGAGCACCTCGACCAGGCCGCCCTGTTCGGGGAGGACTACCTGCTGCGCCGCCCCCTGCTGCGCGCCCTGACGCATCCCGGGCCGAGGCCCGCCGTCCTGCTCATCGACGAGCTCGACCGGGCCGATGACGACTTCGAGGCGTTCACGCTCGAGCTGCTGGCCGAAGGCACAGTCACCATCCCCGAGTTGGGCACGATCCGGCCCACCCATCCGCCCATCGTCCTGCTGACCTCGAACCGCACCCGCGACCTGCACGACGCGCTGCGGCGCCGGTGCCTGTTCCACTGGATCGACTACCCGCGACCCGACCGGACCACGGCGATCGTTCGGCGCCGCGTGCCGGGCAGCGCGGAGTCGCTGGCCGTCGGAGCAGCGGACGCCGTCGCCCGGCTGCGCTCGCTGGAGATGGAGAAGCCGCCCGGAATAGCCGAGGCGATCGACTGGGTCGCTGCCCTCAGCCTGCTCGGCGTGCCGCGCATGGATGCGGCGTCCGCGCAGGCCACGCTGGGCTCCATCGTCAAGAACCGGGACGACCTCGACCTGGTGCTCGGCCGGGGAATGGGCTGGCTGGTCGGCAGCGACAGTGGCTGAAGTCGCTGCTGGTACCGCTGGTCCCGGCCTGCTCGTCGAGCCGGCCGCGCTGGCCGTCGGGCTGGCGACGGCTCTTCAACGGGCCGGTGTCGGCGTGCCGCCCGAGCGTGCGGGCCGCTTCGCCGCCGCCCTGCGGGTGGTCCCGCCGGACCATCGCGAGCCGCTGTACTGGGCCGCGCGCATCACGCTGGTGTCCCAGCGCTCCGACCTGCCGGTGTTCGATGCCGTCTTCTCCGCGCTGTTCGACGGGATGCTCGACGCGGCTGACAGCCGCGGTGACACCGCTGCACCGCCCGCAGTCGGGTCCGAGCCCCGTGACGCCAAACCCGCCCAGCCGGGCAGCCGACCCACTGAAGGGCAGGCACCCGAGGGCGGCTCGGCTGCCTCCGGCGGCACGGGGGAAGGTGACGACGACAGTCCCGCCCGAGAGTCGGTGCTTGCCGTTGCCTCGGACCTCGAGCGGTTGAGCCACACCTCGTTCGCCGACCTGGAACCGGAAGAGGTGGCGCTCATGCGACAGCTGGTCCGTCGGATCGTGCTGTCGACGCCCGTGCGGCACACCCGCCGCACCCATCCCTCGCAACGCAGCGGCGAGCGGCTCGACATGCGGCGCACGCTGCGGGGCGCGCAGCGCTCCGCAGGTGATCCGGTGCGCCTCGTGCACCGCCGGCGGCGGGACCGGCCGCGGCGCTTGGTCCTGCTCTGTGACGTCTCGGGGTCGATGGAGCCCTACACCCGCGTCTTCCTGTCGCTGCTGCAGGGGGCCGTCGCCGGGGCCCGCGCCGAGGCGTTCGTCTTCTCGACCCAGCTGACGCGACTGACCCGGCAGCTGGCCGTGCGCGACCCCGACCAGGCGCTGGCGCAGGCCGCTGCGACCGCTCCCGACTGGGCCGGCGGAACGCGCCTGGCCGACAGCCTGCGGCGGTTCGTCGACGACTACGGGCGGCGGGGGATGGCGCGCGGCTCGGTCGTCGTCATCCTGTCGGACGGCTGGGCGCAGGACGACCCGGACAGCGTCGCTGCGCAGATGGCGCGGCTCGCCCGGCTAGTGTTCCGGATCATCTGGGTGAACCCACGAAAGGCGGCACCCGGCTTCGCGCCGCTGGTCGGCGGGATGGCGGCTGCCCTGCCGTACTGCCACGAGTTCGTCAGCGGGCACAGCCTCGCTGCGCTCGAGGAGGTCGCCGCTGCCATCAGGTCCGCGACCCGCACGGCCACCAGCACGGCTCAGCAGCCGAGGACCTCGGCCAGCTCGACCAGGTCGTCGACGACGACCAGCGCGGCCAGGCCCGCCGGAGGCTCCTGACCGCCTGCCGGGCCCCACTCCTGCGGCCGGCGCACGAACATCGGACGCAGCCCCACCGCCGCGGCTGCCTGCAGGTCGTCGGCGTGGGCGGCCACCATCGCGGCCTCTCCCGGCCCGATGCCAAGCAGCTCTGCGCCTCGTTGGTACACGCGCGGGTCGGGCTTGTAGCTGTCCGCGAGCTGCGCCGACAGGATCGCGTCGACCCGTAGGTCGGCGAAGCGGAACAGGTCGACGAGCAGGGCGACGTGCCCGTTCGACAGGGTCGCGGTCCGGAAACCGGTTTGCAGCCGTTCCAGCCCCTTCTGGGTGTCGGGCCAGGGGTGCAACCTGCGCCACGCCTGGACCAACGTCTCGCTGTCCTCGTCGGTCAGCTGGATGCCGTGCCGCTCGAGGACCTCGGCAAGCGTCTCGCGCTGCAGCGAGTCAAGGTCGCGCCATACCGGCTCGGCGCGCGCCCGGTCCAGCGCCGGCCGGTACGCGCGGCGCCAATCGTCGACGACGGCGGCCCAGTCGGGCGTTCGGCCGCCGGCGCGGGGGGCAACCGCGGCCGTCTCCTGCAGCAGGCTGGTCCGCCAGTCGACGAGGGTGCCGAAGACGTCGAACAGCAGGGCGCGGGTATCGGGCATTGCCTCACCCTGTCATCCGGCTGCCCCTGCGCCGATCCTGGTGAAGACCGCTGACAAGCAAGCTTGACACGGGCCCGTGCGTCGAGCACTCTCTTCACATGACAAGGAGCCTTGACAAGACGTCGGCTAGCAGCGGTGATCGCGCCCGAGCCCGCGCTTACAACCGGGACTTCTGGCCGAGCATGCTCGCCTATGCGGTGGTGCTGAGCGCCGTGCTCGTCTGGGGTCACCTCGACGGCCGTAGTTCGTGGCGCTACCTGTGGGCGCTGCTTCCCGTCCTCCCCGCCCTGTGGGCGGTCCGTGCGGTCGCCCGGCACGTCACCCGCATCGACGACTACCAGCGCCTGCTGCTGCTCCAAGGGTTGGCCGTCGGCTTCGCCGTCGCGATGGTCGCCGCGCTCACCGTCGGCTTTCTCGGGATCGCCGGGCTCCGGCTCGAGCACGGCAGTGCCGGGTGGGTGGTCTACGGGGCGGGGATGCTCGGCTGGCTCGTCGCGGGCATCCGGGCCCGGATGGCGTGAGGAACAACCTCAAGACATTGCGTGAGGCCCGCGGCTGGACCCAGGGGGGCTTGGCCGACCAGCTCGACGTCTCGCGGCAGACCGTCAACGCCCTGGAGACCGGGCGTTACGACCCCAGCCTGCCGCTCGCCTTCAGGATCGCCCGCCTGTTCGCCGAGCCCATCGAGGCCATCTTCGACCCCGACGCGTAGGGCGGCTGCACCCGACGGGCGCGGCAACGGCACGGCCGTAGGGCGACTAGCGTGCACCATCCGACAGCCGAGCGCGAAGGACGTCGCCATGGCCGCTCCCACTGCCACCCTCGACGGTTGGCACGCCGCGCCGTTCACCGGTGGCGGACTCACCTACGACGTGTACTAAAAGGGCCAGGGCCCAGGAGTGGTCGTGATCCCTGAGATCCCCGGCCTCAGCCCCGAAGTGCTCGGGTTCGCCGACCATCTCGTCGACAACGGGTTCACTGTTGCGCTCCCCTCGCTGTTCGGGACCCCCGGCAAGGCCGTGACGACGCCCTACGCGGTCGCCACCGTCGCCAAATTGTGCGTGGCCAAGGAGATGAGGGCTTTCGCGGTGGGCGCTGAGCGCCCCATCTCCCACTTTCTCAGGGCGCTGGCCGCCGACCTGAACGCCCGGACCCCAGGACCCGGTGTCGGCGTCGTCGGCATGTGCTTCACCGGAGGCTTCGCACTGGCCACCGCCGTCGACGACTCCGTGCTCGCAGCGGTGATGAGCCAGCCCAGCGTTCCCTTCGCGGTCGGTGCCGCTCGCAAGAATGACCTGGGGCTGTCGCCCGCCGAGGCCGTCATCGTGCAGGAGCGGACCAGAGGAGGGTTGTGCCTGGTCGGCCTGAGGTTCAGCGAGGACAAGGCCGTGCCGCCGGACCGTTTCGCTGCCTACGCGAGCACGTTGGGCGGCGCGGTCGAGCTCATCGTCCTCGACAGCCGCAAGGGCAACCCTGACGGCTACAAGGGGTCGGCGCATTCGGTGCTGACCGGTGAGATCCGTGGGGACCCGCCGAACTCGGCCTACGCCGCCCGCGAGCGGTCGTCGCGTTCCTCAAAGCCCGAGTCGGGTCCTGACCCTTCTGCGTGTCACCTCTGACCTGGCTGCGCCCGCATGGCGCAGACTGCTCCCTGTGCGAAGTGATGGAGGAGCGAGACGTCGTGCCAGCGGTATCGCGGTACTTGCCGCTGCGGTCCTGACCGCGGGTGCGTGTGGGAGCGGCAGCGGCAAGAGCGGGGCAGGCGGGTCTCCCAAGACGGCGACCGGTGGTGGCGCCGCGTCGGTGGCCAGCGCCTCGCCCAGCCCGAAGCCGCCGCCTCCGCCACCCCCGCCGCCCCAGCTGCCGCGAGGGGGTCGGACCTTGCTGCCCGGTCACCTTATCGTTGCCTACTACGGCATCGTCGGGACCTCCAACATCCTCGGCAAGACCAACAACCCGGAGGCCGACGCCGTCGGGGTCGAGCAGCAGGCCGCCGCTTACGCGCCGTACGGGCGAGTGCAGCCGGCCTTCGAGCTCGTCACCACCGTTGCGTCTGCCTCGGCCGGCCCCGACGGCGCCTACAGCTCGCCTGTCGACCCCTCGCTCGTGCAGCGCTACCTCGACACCGCCCACAAGCACAAGATGCTGCTGGTGCTCGACTTCCAGCCGGGCCGCGCGGAGTTCCTGCCGCAGGTCAAGCGCTACGAGCGCTTCCTGCTCGACCCGTCGGTTGGGGTCGCGCTCGACCCGGAGTGGAAGCTGACAGCTCAGCAGTTTCCGAACCAGGTACTGGGGTCGTCGTCGGCGGCGAGCATCAACGAGGTGTCGAGCTACCTGTCCGCCCTCGTGGTCAAGCACCGGCTGCCGCAGAAGCTGTTCATCGTGCACGAGTTCCGCCTCACCGAGCTGCCCGACCGGCAGAACATCGCGTTCCGTACCGGCCTGGCGACGATGCTGCAGATGGACGGGCTCGGACCGGTCTCGGTCAAGCTCGACACCTACCGCGTCGTCACGGCGAACCTCGGCCGCTTCCACATCGGCTTCAAGGTGTTCCTGCGCAGGGTTGACGACCCGGTGCAGATGACGCCGGCAGAGGTGATGGCCCTGCGTCCGCGACCCGAGTTCGTCAGCTACCAGTAGGGGAGGCCGTACAGTGCCCGCCTGACGCAAGGGAGAGCCCCGTGCCACTGTCCGAGCAGGATGTGCGCCGGGCGCTCGACGAGCTCGGGCGGATGCGGTTCGGTACTGCCGACCTCAACGAGGCGATGCACGACATCGTCCGCACCACCCACACGATCTTCGGGGTGGACGGCGCCGCGCTCCTGCTCGTCGATTCCGAGCACCACCTGCGGGTTGCCGCGGTCTCGGACACTCGCATCGCGCACCTCGAAGCGCTGCAGCTCGAGCACCACGAGGGGCCGTGCCTCGACGCCTTCGTCGACCACAAAGTCGTCCGGTCCGAGGACCTGATCGACGAGGACAGGTGGCCAGCGTTCGGGCCGGCCGCAGCGGACAGCGGGCTACGGGCAGTGCTGGCGAGCCCGATCCCGTTCCAGCAGCGGCCGATCGGCGTCGTGGCGGTCGTCTCCTGCACCCGCCGGCCGTGGACACCGCAGGGAGAGCTGGCGCTCGTCGCGTTCACCGACATCGCGGCACTGCTCATCGCGACCACGCTCTACGCCGAGGAGCAGTCCGAGCTCGCCGTCCGGCTGCGCAACGCGCTCGACGCGCGGAAGGTGATCGACAGCGCCGCGGCGGCCCTGGCCGAGAAGGAGAGCGTGTCCTCCCGCGCTGGGCATCAGCGGCTCCGGGCGATGGCCCGGGAGCAGGGCCGATCCATGGAGGCGGTGGCTCGTGACATCGCGACAGAGTCCGGCGCCGACCATCAGAGCGACATCCGGTGACGGGAGGGCCGCGAGCGCACGAGCTGGTCGTGCCTGAGCCGATCACGCCCGACCCGTCCGCGCCGGTGCGGCCGGTGCTGCTCCAGCAGTCCTGGGCAGACGCGGTGTTCCTGCACTGGCCGGTGCCGGCGGAACGCGTGGCGCCGCTCCTACCGGCCGATGTGCGACCGGACGAGCATGAGGGCACCACCTGGGTCGGGCTCATCCACTTCCGCATGGTGCGCCTGGGTTTCGGCAGGTTGCCGGGGTTGCCGTGGCTCGGTGACTTCGTCGAGACCAACGTCCGGTTGTACTCGGTCGACGCCGAGGGGCGGCGCGGGGTCGTCTTCCGCTCCCTCGACGCCGACCGCGCGCTGCCGGTGCTCGCCGCCCGCGGAGCTGCGGCACTGCCCTACAACTGGGCGCCGAGCCGGGTGCGCGTCGACGGCGAGGTCGGAGGGACCAGAACCGTGCAGTACGACAGCGTCCGCCGCTGGCCGGGCCCCCGCGGGGCGAGGGCCAGCACGCGGGTGCGCGTCGGCCCACCCATCGGCGAGCCGGGCGCCCTCGAGCACTTCCTGACGGCCCGCTGGGCCCTGCACACCTCCCGCCTCGGCGTACGCGGACGCACCACCGTCAGGTGGCCGAACGAGCACCCGCGCTGGCCGCTGCACGAGGCCGATCTGGAGCACCTGGAGGAGGACGTCGTCGCAGCCGCCGGCCTGCCGGGCGTCAGCGATGGGGCACCGGCCAGCGTGCTCTACTCGCCCGGGCTCACCGTGCGCTTCGGGCCCTGGCGGCGGGTGCGCGGCACCTGACAGAACGAACGGCGTCTGCGGCTTCGACCTCGTGGGGGGCGTGCCATCCAGCGGCCGCCCCAACCTGCCGACATCTGGAGGATGCAGCAGCTGCCCACTTCGCTGACGTCGATCGAGCAGGTACTGGACGCCGGTGCGGTGCACAGCGTCTTCCAGCCGATCGTGGAGCTCGACACCGGCCGGGTGGTCGCGTACGAGGCCCTGGCCCGGGGCCCCGCAGGCCCGCTCGCCACGCCCGACGCCCTGTTCGCGGCGGCCCGGGCGGCTGGTCGCCTGGCTGAGCTCGACCACGCCTGCCGGCGGGCGGCCGTCGAGGGAGCGCTCGAGCAGCGCCTGCTGGCGCCGTTGACGCTGTTCGTCAACGTCGAGCCCGAGGTGCTCGACACCGCTCCGCTCGAGGACCTGCTGGCCATCGCCCGAGATGCACCCGGCGAGCTGCACATCGTTCTGGAAATCACCGAGCGCGCCCTGGCCGCCCGCCCCGCGGAGCTGCTGCGCACCGTCGACCGGGTGCGCGAGCTCGGCTGGCGGCTGGCGCTCGACGACGTCGGTGCCGAGCCCGCCTCGCTCGCGTTCATGCCCCTGATCCACCCCGACGTCGTCAAGCTCGACCTGCGCCTCGTTCAGGACCGGCCGGGTCCGGCCGTGGCCGAGATCATGAACGCCGTCAACTCCTACGCGGAGCCGTCCGGCGCCCTGGTGCTCGCCGAGGGTATCGAGACCAAGGCCCACCTCGAGTTCGCCCGCGCCCTCGGGGCAACGCTCGGGCAGGGCTGGCTTCTCGGGCGCCCCGGTGCGGGGGCGCATCCTGACTACGTCGTCGGCGAGCTGGACCTGCCACCCGCGCGCCCGGTCGCAGCAACGAGCGGTCGGGCTTCGCCGTTCGCCTGCCTGCCCGACTCCGTCCCGCTGCGCCGCTCACCCAAGGCCCTGCTCATCGAACTGAGTAAGCAGCTCGAGCGCGAGGCGCTGCGCCTCGGCGACACCTGCATCGTCGCGGCGACGTTTCAGGAGGCACGGCACTTCACCCCATCGACCAGAGAGCGCTACGCCGCCCTGGTCGCCGCCACCGGCTTCGTCTGCGCTCTGGGCGACGACCTGCCACCCGAGCCGATGCCCGGCGTGCGGGGAGCAGCCCTGGCCGAGGGGGATCCGGTGCGCAGCGAGTGGGACGTCGTGGTGCTGAGCCCGCACTACAGCGTCGCCCTACTGGCCCGGGACCTCGGGGACACCGGTGAGGACATGGAGCGCCGGTTCGAGTACGCCCTGACCTACCAGCGTGACACCGTGGTCCGGGCGGCACATGAGCTGCTGACCCGGGTCGTGGCCCGGCTCCGACCTCCGCCTGAGTCGTCGGCGCAGCCGTCCGCTGCGGCGCCTGCTGCCGCTTCCCTGATCTCGCCGATCGCCCCCTTCCCGGCCGTTCTGCTCGAGCGGGCGCTCGCGGCGACGACGAGCGGAGTGACGGTGGCCGACATGACTCGCCCCGACCAGCCGCTCGTCTACGCCAACTCGGCCTTCGAGTCGCTGTCTGGCCTACCGAACGAGCAGGTGCTCGGCCGCAACTGCCGGTTCCTGCAGGGTCCGGGCACCCATCCGGCGGCCAGCGGCCGGATCCGCGCGGCGATCGAGGCAGGTCTGGAGTGCCGGGAGACGCTGCTGAACTACCGGGGCATCGAGCGCGAGCCGTGGTGGAACGAGGTCTACCTCGCCCCGGTGCTCGATGACGACGGCGCCGTGGTGCAGTACATCGGCCTGCAGAACGACATCACGGCACGGGTTCACGCAGAGCTGGCTCTGCAGCAGGAGCGCGAGCGTGCGGACAGCTACCTCACCCGCATCGAGCAGCTTGCCTACACCGATGCGCTGACTGGGCTGCCCAACCGGCGCCGGGTGCAGGAGCGGGTCGAGGCAGCGCTGTGGGAGGTCCGTGCCGGCGGCGGGGCGCTGGCGCTCCTGTACCTGGACCTCGACGGGTTCAAGGCGGTCAACGACCTGCACGGGCACGCGGCGGGCGACGAGCTGCTGGTGGTCGCCGCGCAGCGCATGCAGGCGTGCCTGCGCCGTAGCGACCTGCTCTCGCGGCTCGGCGGGGACGAGTTCCTCGTCGTCCTGCTCGGCCTGGAGCCTGGCACCGCGCATGCCGAGGCGCAGCAGGTGGGGGGCAAGCTGGCCGCCGCGGTCGCAGCACCGCTCGCCCTCGCCGGCCAGCCGGTGGTCGTCGGCGCCAGCGTGGGGATCAGTGTCTACCCCGGCGACGCCGAGGACTTCGGTCCGCTGCTGCATCTGGCCGACATGCGGATGTACAGCAGCAAGTACCCGGCCGTGAGCTGACCGCTGGGGGACGGCCACGCAGGGGTGCGGCTCGCATGCACGGTGCTCCGGCTCCGCATGCCCGAGTCCTGCCGTCTCGTCGACCCTCGGACCGGCTACCTGCGGGGAGCACCGTGCACCTGTGCGGGACAGTAGTGGTGCGGCCGCCTACTGGGCGGGGCTCACCGGGCCGGGCTGCCGAACGGGCTGGGTGCCTCCGTGGCCCGGGCCGCCGGCACCTGTGCGGCCCCCGCGTCGTGCCGAGGTGCTGCGTCGAGCCCCGGCGCGTACAGGCAGGGCACGCCGTCCCGGCGCCGCTTCGCGGCGTACATGGCCGCATCCGCACGGTTGACGAGCACGGTCTCGTCGAGCTGGCCGGAGATGGTCCAGGCCACCCCGATGCTGGCGCCCAGGGCGACGGTGCCCGCGGCCAGTGCCACATCGCCGTGCAGGGTGTCGGCGATGCGCCGGCCGAGGACCAGCGCGGCGTTGGCATCCGCGAGCTGCGGGCACACGATGAGGAACTCGTCACCGCCGAGGCGCCCCAGCAGGTCATGCTCCCTGGTCAGGGCGCGCAGCCGGTCGGCCACGAGCGAGAGGAGCTCGTCGCCGGCGGCATGGCCGAGGGTGTCGTTGACGGCCTTGAAGTGGTCGAGGTCGATGAAGAACACGCCGATCCCGGTGCGGTGGCTGTCGGCCGCGCGGGTCAGGGCCTGCAGTGCGGCCGTGACCGACTCCCTGTTGTGGCAGCCGGTCAGCGTGTCGAAGCTCGCCCTGACCTCGAGCCCGCGCCGCAGCACGACGCTGTCGGTCACGTCGGCCAGGCAGCCGATCGCCCCGCCGTTCGAGTCGCCGTGCTGCTTGGTCAGCGGCCGCAGGTTGAGCTGGTAGTGGCGTCCCTCGCTGCGGCCGGGGATGGCGAGCTCGACCTCGATGTCGCGGTCGGTGGAGCGCTGCAGCACGGCGGCGACGGCATCCTCGAGTGCCTGCTCGTCCGTCGGGACGGCCAGGGAGAGCAGCTGGTCGAGGGAGCTCGCGTGGGTGAGGGCCAGCATGTCGAGCAGCCGGCTGTTGCTGTAGACGATGCGGCGGGCGGCGTCGACCTGGAAGACGCCGAGGGGTAGGGCTTGCGTGAGCCGCACCAGCAGCTCCTGTGCCGCCATCTCCTTGGAGATGTCGACCATCTCGGCGACGACGCACGGGTCGTCCTGCTGCAGCAGGTTGGTGTTGCTGACCTCGAACCAGACCCACGCGCCCGAGCGTGACCTGTGCCGGAGCCGCACCCGCCGGGAGGGACCGGGCGCGCCGAGCAGCTCGAACCAGTTCTCGAGTGCCAGGGCGTGGTCGTCGGGATGGATGAACTCGAGCGAGCGGTGGCCGACCATCTCCTCGGGCCGCCAGCCAAGGATCGTCGTCGTCGCCGCGTCGATCGTGAGGAACACTCCCACATCGCTCTTGGTCACCCGGGCCAGGCGCGGCCCCTCGCTGACCTGGTCGGCCTCGACCAGCCGGCGGGTGCCGTCCGCGCCCGACTGACCGACCGCGACCGTCAGCAGGACGCCGTAGGCCGGTCTGAGGTCGAGCAGGTGCAGCGCGTAGGTGGCGGTGGGGTCGCTCGCGAGGCGCGCGGAGACGGTGCCGATGCCGGTCCGGCGCGCCAGCTCGAACGCGGCGATCACGGCTGACCGGTCCTCCGCAGCCCAGGTGCGTACCCCGGCCCTGCTGCCGCGGCTGTGGCTGGGCCGCAGGCCAACGGCCGGCGGCACCTCGACGGGCATGCCCTCAGGGGAGGTCGCACTGACCCGCGCGTCGGGATGCTGGGCGAGCAGCTGCTGCAGGACTTCGGCGGGATCAGCGGGGGCAGTGCTGGGGTCCATGCGTCCTCCGATGCGGCATCGCCGCCGGAAAGCGGGACGCTGCTCGAAGCATCGGGCGCTCGAAGTCCCACCTTGACCGATCTCCAACCGGCGCGACTACGCAACACCCGCGGGCGGTAACCGGGAGTGCTCGTTCAGACTGTGGGGCGAGGTGCACCGCACACTGCTGTGCCGTGACGGAAGGCGGGCCATGAGCGGGAGCGACAAGCCGCGGGTTGTGATCATCGGGGCCGGCTTCGGCGGGATCGGGATGGCGGTCCGGCTGCTGCAGGCCGGCCACGATAACCTCGTCGTCCTCGAGAAGTCCGGCGGGGTGGGCGGGACGTGGCGCGACAACACCTACCCCGGCGCGGCCTGCGACGTCCCGGCGATCCTGTACTCGTTCTCGTTCCATCCGGGCCGCTGGCGGCAGCGGTACGCCGGGCAGGCTGACATCCTCGCCTACCTGGCCGACGTCGTGCGGACGTTCGCTCTTGAGCCATACCTGAGGTTCGACTGCGAGGTCGCCGCCCTCGATTTCGACGAGCAGAGCGGCAGCTGGCGCGTCTCGCTGCCGGGCGGGGAGACGCTGGAGGCCGACGTCGTCGTCTCGTCCGTCGGGCAGCTGAACCGGCCGGTGATCCCGAAGCTGTCGGGCCTGGAGTCCTTCGCGGGTGAGGCGTGGCACTCCGCGCGCTGGGACAGCAGCGTCGACCTGACCGGCAAGCGTGTCGCCGTCGTCGGCACCGGGGCGAGCGCGATCCAGTTCGTGCCCGAGGTCGCGAAGCAGGCCGCGCACGTGACGGTGTTCCAGCGCTCTGCGCCCTACGTGATCCCCAAGCCGGACCGCGCGTACTCGGGGCGCTACCTGCGGCTGCTCGACCGGGTCCCGATGCTGCAGCGCGGCAGCCGGCTGGGGCAGTACGTGCGGCACGAGAGCCGGGCGCTCGGGTTCATCACGGCGCCCAGGCTGATGAGCGTCATGCGCAAGCAGTGGGCGACGTTCCTCGAGCAGGAGATCCCCGACCCGGAGCTGCGCCGGACGCTGACCCCGGACTACGTCATGGGCTGCAAGCGCATCCTGATCTCCAACGACTGGTACGCCGCACTGCGCCGCGACAACGTCGCCGTCGTCACCTCGCACATCCGCGAGATCACGCCGCACGCTGTGGTGACCGAGGACGGCCAGGAGCACCCGTGCGATGCCATCGTGTTCGGTACCGGCTTTCGCACCCTGGACTTCCTGCAGCCCATGCGGGTCACCGGCCGCGGCGGCCAGACGCTGCACGCCGCCTGGCAGGAAGGCGCGCAGGCCTACCTGGGCACGACCGTGGCGGGGTTCCCGAACCTGTTCCTGCTGTACGGCCCCAACACCAACCTCGGCCACAACTCGATCATCTACATGCTCGAGAGCCAGTACGAGTACGTGCTCGACACGCTCGCCACGCTGCAGCAGGAGCGCCTGGCCTGGATTGACGTGCGCGACGATGCGCAGAACCGGTGGAACGAGCAGCTGCACGAGCGCAGCAGCTCGACCGTGTTCGAGACCGGATGCGACAGCTGGTACACCACGGAGTCGGGCCGCAACACCAACAACTGGCCGGGGTACACGTTCGACTTCCGGCGCCGCACCCGGCGGTTGGACCTCAGCGACTACGAGGTGATGCCCCGGGCGCCGCAACCCGAGCTCGCTCCGGACCGGCGCACCACGCCTCTGGTGGGTGCCTGATGGCTGGGCGCACCCCGCTGCGGGTGCCGCCGCCGGTGCTGCGGCTGCTGATGCGGGGCGCCGGCCGTTTCGCGCTCAACCCGCGGTTGCCGTACAGCAAGCAGCGGACCCGGCTCGATGCGCTGAACAGCGGCCGGCCGCTGCCGCACGGGACCGTCGTGCTGCCCGTCGAGGTGGGCGGCCGGCCGGCCCTGCGCGTCTCCGGGCCGAGCGCCGACCCGTCGCGCCTCGTCGTGCATCTGCACGGTGGTGGCTACTGCACCGGCTCGCCGGCAACGGCCAAAGTGTTCGCCGCGCACCTGGCCAGAGCTGCTCACACACCGGTTCTGCTGCCGGACTACCGGCTGGCCCCCGAGCATCCCTTCCCGGCCGCGCTGGACGACGCGCTCGCGGTCTGGCGCAGCATCACGGGCGACGTCGCCCCCGCCCGCGTCGCGCTGTTCGGTGACTCGGCCGGCGCCGGGCTGGCTGTGGCCATTGCCCTGCACCTGCGCGATGCGGGCGAGCCCGGGCCCGGGGCGCTTGGGCTGATCTCGCCCTGGCTCGACCTCACCGCCGACCGCAACAGCAACCCCGCCCGAGCCCGGCGCGACCCACTGCTCAGCCAGGAGTGGCTCGCCGACTGCGCCCGGTCGTACGCGGGTGGGCGCGATCCGGCCGACCCCGCGCTGTCGCCGTTGTTCGCCTCGCCCGCCGGGCTACCACCGCTGTTCGTCGTGGCCGCGTCGGACGACGTGCTGGTCCCGGATGCCGACCAGTTCGTCCTCGCGGCACGGGATGCCGGCATCGACGTGCACTACACGCGGGTCAGCCGGCTGTGGCACGACTACCCGCTGCAGGCCGGGATGCTGGCCGCTGCCGACCGTTCGGTGGAGCATCTGGCCGCGTTCCTGCAGCAGGCATGGGACCGCTCGCCGGTGCCGGCGGGAGCTGACGGCGGCGGCTGACCCCGGCTTCGGGCGGGAGGTGCTGCGGTCAGGCGGCGGGTTCGTACGGCGTGCTGACAGGCGTCCCGTACCGCTCGTCGATCTTCCCGAGCTTGTAGTACGCCACGGCGCCGATCCAGACGAGGATGAAGATCCCGACGATGATCCGCCCGGCGGTGTTGATGTCGATCCCGCCGATGAAGTCCCACGGCTGGCCTGTCAGGCCCAGCTTGTCCGACAGCAGGCCGATGACCTCGATGGTGCCGATGACGAAGGCGACGAAGATCGACAGCCCGGTGGTCGTGATGTTGTAGTAGATCTTGCGGATCGGGGTGACGAACGCCCATCCGTAGGCCTTGCTCATGAACACGCCGTCGAGGGTGTCCATCAGGCTCATCCCGGCGGCGAACAGCAGCCGCAGGCTGATGATGGCGAGCGGCGGCAGTGAGACGCCGCCGCCGACAGCCGCGGTGGCCGCCGTTGCCGACAGGCCGAGGACACCGACCTCGGTGGCAGTGTCGAACCCCAGCCCGAACAGCACCCCCACCGGGTAGAGCTGCCAGGAGTGGTTGATGAACTTGTTGTAGCGGCCCTTGAAGATCCGGTTCATGAACCCGCGCTGGGCCAGCAGGGTGTCGAGCTGCTCGGGCTGGTACTCCCCGCTCTTGGCCTTGCGCCACATCTTGACGATGCCGACGAGGACGGCGAGGTTCAGCCCCGCGATCAGGTACAGGAAGGTGGCCGACACCAGGGTGCCGATGACGCCGCCGGTGTCTTTGAAGCTCTGCTGGAAGTGGCTGGCCGCCTTGGCCGCGAAGGCGATGCCAATGGACAGGGCCATCACGACGGACGAGTGCCCGAGGGAGAAGAAGAAGCCCACCCCCAGCGGGCGCTTGCCCTTCTGCAGCAGGTAGCGGGTGGTGTCGTCGATGGCGCTGATGTGGTCGGCGTCGAAGGCGTGGCGCAGCCCGAACCCATATGCCAGGGCAGCGGCACCCGCGAAGATCAGCTTGCCGTGGCCGTCGTTCAGCGAGTGGAACTTCGGCTGGGAGTCGTAGTAGTGGAACAACCCGAAGCCGGCGATGTGCAGTGCGGCCACCACACCGAACAGGGCGACCAGCCGGGGGATCTCGTCGCGGGTGAACCTGACGCGCTGCTTGTCGCTCACCCCTGATGTCTGCGGTTCCGGCTGTGACTGGGCCGGCACCGCCTGCGTCTCCGTGCTCATTCCCGCGCCTTCGCTCGACGGCCCGCCCCCACCGAACGGCAGGCACTAGGGCGACCGTACGGGCAGGGCCTCGCTGTTGCAACTCATTCGCAGCAGCGTGATGCTGGCGTGGCTCCGCGCGGCTCCGCGCGGCAGTTGGCGTCCCGGTCCGCGACGCGCCTTTGCCGCGAACGGAAAGCTCAACCTCTGCAGCGTGTGCCGCTCGGCCGCACCCCGTCGACGGCAGCTCACACCGGCCGTAGGCGTGCCGGGTGGACGGGATGCGCTGCTGCCCAGCCACTGGCCCCCGGGTACGGTTTCGCCCTGAACCGGGCGGCGGCAGCGGCAGCGGCGGCCGGTGGCGATGGAGGACTGATGGACTACAGCGAGGCTGTCGCGGCGTTCTTCGCGCCGCGTCCGGAGGGCACGCCCCTGCCGGAGGCCGTGCTCGCGGGCGCTTCCGCGCGCCGGCTGCGCGACGCGTGCGAGCCGATCGCCATGCATGCCGTGTGGAGCCCGCTCACCAACGAGCGGCTGGCGCAGTTAGGGCTGAACTTCCTCACCTCCTACGTCGGCGGTCGCGCCGCCGCCATGGGTGAGCCGGTGGGGGCGGTCGTCGCGGCCGCGTTCGCATGGTTCAGTCCCGAGCTCGTCACGTCTGTCTACGACGCCGCCCGGCAGGCCGTGCCGCGCGAGCGGCTGCTCGCCGAACGCGACGCAGCCACCTGCGAGAGCCTTCGTGCGGTGCTCGTCGGCGCGGGTGCGGCTGCGGCCGAGATCGCGGCCGTGGCCGATCTGCTTGCCTCCGCCGTCGAGCCGGCCGACGGCACCGGTAGGCCACTGTTCAGTGGGTTGCGCAGCCGCGGTCGACCCGCTGACCCCGTACAGCGCCTCTGGTGGGCATGTGACCTGGTTCGCGAGCACCGCGGCGACAGCCACGTCGCTGCAGCTGCCGCAGCGGGGCTTGGCGCGGTCGAGATGAACATCTTGACCGAGCTCTGGCTCGGCATGCCGCTGCTGTCCTACACCGGCACCCGGGGGTGGTCCGACGACGCGATGCAGGCCGCGGTGGCGGGGCTCGAGGCGCGCGGCTGGGTCCGCGACGCCGCGCTCACTGAGGCCGGGCGGGCCGTCCGCGCACAGGTCGAGGCCCGCACCGACGCCCAGGAGCAGCAGATCGTCGACTCGATCGACAGCCGGCTCGATGCCGTGTGTGCACAGCTCGACCGCTGGGGTGCGCGCTGCGTCGAGGCCGGCGCATTCCCGGCTGACACGCTCAAGCGGGCTGCCGGGTGAGCACCGGCCCTTGAGTGGCCCACGGACCGCTGCGTCATGCTCGAGCGCTCGTCGCGTGTCTGTGACGTGTCGCCAATGTGTGACAGCCCTCCTGGACGGGGCAGTTCAACAGTGCACCGCCAACTGACCCGGCACCGCCAACTGACCCGGCACCGCCAACTGACCCGGCACCGCCAACTGACCCGGCACCGCCAACTGACCCGGCACCGCCAACTGACCCGGCACGCCGACCCACACCACGATCTGGAGAACTCGATGACGCAGGACCCACGCAGCCGGCCCGACTACATCGAGACGGTGCGTTCAGAGGAGCGGGCTCGGCTGGTGGGCACCGGCTGGGTCCCGACCGAGCGAGTGGTCGTCCGGCGCCGGATTGTCACCGAGACGCGGCAGGTCGCTGTCACCGTGCGCCGCGAGGAGCTCGTCGTCGAGACCACGCCCATGCCCGAGCCTCTCACCGGGCAGTTCACCCCCGCCAGCCCCGGCGCCGGCCGGCCGCCGCTGGTGGTCACGCTGCACGAGGAGGTTCCGGTCGTGCAGCTGGTGGCGCAGCCCTACGAGCGGGTCACCGTCAGTGTCGACCAAGTGCGCACGGAGCGTGAGTTCGGCACCGAGCTGCGCCGCGAGCGCGTGCAGGTCGAGACGATCGCCGGCCCCGTCGAGCCTCCCCGAGCGTAGGGCCGAGCGTGTTCTACTGGCTCGTCAAGTACACGCTGCGCCCGCTGTTCCTGCTGCTGTTCCGCCCTCGGGTGGTGGGTGCCGAGCGGATTCCCGCTCGCGGCGGGGCGCTCTTGGCGAGCAACCACCTGTCCATGTGCGACTCGCTGTTCCTGCCGGTCCTGACCCGTCGGCGCGTGACCTTCCTCGCCAAGTCCGAGTACTTCACAGGTCGCGGCATCAAGGGCAGGGCGAAGGCCGCGTTCGTCCGGGGTACGGGGCTGCTTCCCATCGAAAGGGGCAACTCCGACGCGGCGGCGGCCGCATTAGCAGCCGGGGTGCGGGTCTTGCGGACCGGCCGGCTGCTGGGCGTCTACCCGGAGGGAAGCCGGTCGCCTGACGGCCGTCTCTACCGGGGCAAGACGGGCGTGGTCCGGATGGCGCTGCTGGCCCAGGTACCGGTCGTGCCCGTAGCGATGGTCGGGACCGACAAGGTGTTGCCGATCGGTGAGACCGTCCCCCGCCGTACCAGGGTCGAGATCCGCATCGGAGAACCGCTGGATTTCAGCGTCCACGCCGGTCGAGCGGACGACCCGATCGTGCTCCGGGCGCTGACCGACGATGTCATGCTGGCCATCGGCCGGCTGTCCGGCCAGGAGCGCACGGCCGCCGACGCGGCCCTGGCTCGCCGTGCCGCCCTGCCGCGGCTCGGCCGCGCAGCCCGCACGGAGGTGACCCAGCCAGTCGACTAAGGACCCGCGTCAGGGTCGGCGCAGGACCGAGCCCGCCGCGTCGATGTGGACCCCCATCACGTCCAGCTCCTCACGTCCCTCGGCGCCCTGCACTCCGTCGCTCGCGGCGAAGCCCGGGCGGTGCGGCGCCAGCACCCCCTCGAAGCTGACGGTGCTGCCGGTCCTGATGGGCGAGCCGAGGCCCTGCGCCGAGGTGATGTGGACGTAGATCCGGTTGCTTGGGGTCCCGATCCAGAAGCCCAGGTGGGCGACGACGGACTGGACCGGTGCGCGCCGGGCGACGATCCGCTGCCCCGACAGCCTGCTCACGTCGGCCAGCGACAGCGCCGCACCGTTCGAGCCGCGCAACCATGCGACGGTACGGACAGGTGCCGGCGGCACTGGAGGCACTGGAGGCACTGGAGACGCTGCAACGGGTGGGGGCGCCGCGACAACGCGCGGAGCTGCGTGATGAGAACCGCCTGCGCCGATGACGGCGGCTGTGCCCACGGCGCCGACAACTCCGACGGCGGCACTTGCCTGAGCCGCCGGCTGCTGGCTCAGGCGTGCGATCTTGCCGCCTACCGCACCCAGCATCACCAGGGGGACAGTTGCGATGCCGGCGAGCGTGCTTCGGCGCTGCGCCAGGGGAGGGACGAGCTCGGCGCAGGTCGGGCACTGCGCCAGGTGGTCGGCCGTAGCGAGCGCGCGCTGGCGGCGGGTGTCGCTCGCAGAGATGGCCAGCAGCACGGGCCGGCAAGCAGGGAAGGGCAGGCGCGCCTTGCGCAGCGCCAGCACGTAGTCCAGCCGGAGACGGGCGCGTGAGCGCGCGAGTCGCGCGGCGATCGCCCCGGGCGTCGAGGCCTCCCGTTCGGCGAGCTCGGCCGTGCTCATGCCGTCGGAATGAGCGACGAGTACCTGCCGGTCCGCGGCGTCGAGCCCGGCCAGCGCCCGGCCGAGGGCGGCCGCGCGTTCGCCGGCAATCGTCGCCTCCTCCGGCTGCGGTGCCTCCGCCGGGTCGAGCAGGCGGTGCCGGTTGCGACGGTCGCGGACCGTGGCGCGGTGCCCGTCGACGGCGAGGTTCCGGGCCGTGGTGACAGCGAAGGGCAACCGCGCCGACGGGTCGAGCCGGTCGGCCGCGATGAACACGCGGGCCAGAGTCTCCTGTGCAACATCCTCGGCAGCGTCGCGGCTGCACCCTCTGGACAGCGCCGCCCGCGTGGCTGCCCGCCCCAGCTCGATGGCCTCGGCTCCATCGACAACGGCGCCCATCTACTGCCCGCCGCCGGCTGCCCGGGTCAGGCGCGTGCGCGAGGCCTGACCGGTCGGCCCGGCACGAGCGCCCGTTCGTGTGCCCACGCCGCCTCATCCCGTCGGGTGCAGGAGCGTGGTGCGGGGGCCGACGCTCCTGCGCTTGGTGGTGCCCGCCTCCGTCAGTTTCGCACTTAACCGGGCGGCCCCACACCTCGCAGCGCCGCATCGCCCTTAGGCCGTGCGCCGGGCGGCCGTCTCGTGCGTCATGCGATGGCGACGACAGCGTGTCCTTCTCAGATCCGGTGTCCGCGTCACCCGCGGGTACCAGAGTCAGGCCCGCGCCGTCGCGCCCGCGTCCACTCGGACCGGGAACGAGCGGCCCGACTGGAAGGACGCGCTCATGCCGCACCCCCGCACCATGAATCCCGACAGCCTGCAGGACATGCAGGTGATCGACAACGACGGCGACACCATCGGCAAGGTTTCCGCCGTCTTCCTCGACGTCGAGAACGGCAAGCCTGAGTGGGCGGCTGTGAAGACCAGCCTGGTCGGGGGGCACGAGACTCTCGTCCCGCTGGCGAACGCCTCGGCCACCGACACAGAGCTCACCCTCCCCTACACCAAGGACACGATCAAGAACGCGCCGCACCGCGACCCGGAGGCGCAGCTGACTACCCAGGAGGAGGCCGACCTCTTCCGGCACTACGGCGTCCCCTACTCGGGTGAGACGGTCACGGCTGACGCCGACCAGCTGAGCACTGACCAGCCGAGCCCTGACCAGCCGAGCCCCGGCCAGCTGGGCACCGACCAGCCGAGCCCCGGCCAGCTGGGCACCGAGCGTGATGCCGGTGCCAGCACGGCGCAGCAGATCGGCCACGACACGTCCGGTCCGACGACCGACGAGGCGATGACCCGCTCCGAGGAGCGGCTACGGGTCACCACCGAGAACGTCGAGGCGGGCCGCGCCCGGCTGCGCAAGCACATCGTCACCGAGACGGTCACGCAGACCGTGACTCTCTCCCACGAGGCGGCTCGGCTCGAGCGCGAGCCCATCACCGAGGCCGACCGCGCGGCGGCGATGTCCGGTGCTGAGCTCACCGAGGAGGTGCACGAGGTGGTGCTGCACGCCGAGCGGCCGGTCGTGCACAAGGAGACCGTGCCCGTCGAGCGGGTGCGGCTCCGCACCGAGACCGTGACCGGCGAGCAGCAGGTGAGCGAGCAGGTCCGCAAGGAGCAGATCGAGCAGGTCGTCGACGTCGACGGGGGCGACGGGGGCGACGGGGGCGACGGGGGCATCGCCGACACCGGTGCCACGACGCACGTCGGTGATGCCGACGGCCCAGACGGCCCGCGCCGGTAACCAGACCCGTGATGCTGCGCCCGCCCCACGCCCCCGCGCTGCAGCTCCTGACGCTCGAGGAGCTCAGCCCCTCTGGCGTGCCCGTGACCCTGCTGTGCTGCAGCGGCTCGGTCACGGGGGAGGAGGGCGACAGGCTGCGCGACCAGCTGCTCGTGCACATGCGGCACGGGCCGCGGCACCTGCTGCTCGACCTCGACGACGTCCCGGCTATCGACGACGTCGGCGTGGTCGTCCTGGTCGACGTCCACCGCCGGGCCCGAGCGGCCGGCTGCACCTTCGGGCTGGTGGCGGTCTCCCCCAACGTGCTGACGCGCCTCCGGCTCACCGGCCTGCAGCGGGTGCTCGCGCTGCACCCCAACCTGGAGGAGGCGCTGACGGCGCTCGACGACCGCGACCGGCGGCGATAACACAATTACGACGTCCTACTGCACGCCGGCCCACCGCTGTGGGAATACATCTCATCCGTAGACCGCATCCCTCAAGGAGTGCTCATGATTGTCCTCGGACTTCTCCTGCTCGTCGCCGCCGTTGTTCTCGCCCTCGTCGGCGTGCTCAGCAACCTCGGCAGCAGCCACCTGCTCGGTAGCAACTTCGAAGTACTCGGCTACCACATCACCGGCTCGAGCGGCCGCCTGCTCCTGTACGGCGTCATCCTTGGAGCGGCCGGCATGCTCGGTCTGAACCTGCTGCTCGCTGGTCTCGGCCGCGGGATCAAGCGCCGGGTCTCGACTCGGCGGCAGCTCAAGGCCGACCGCAAGGAGAACGAGCGGCTCGCCCATGAGCGGGACGAGCTGAGCGAGCAGCTCGAGCAGGAGCGGACCGCCAAGCTCAGTGCTGGGGCGGGTGGGCAGGACGAGGGGCTCACCGAAAGCTCCGAGCGGCCGGGTGCCCGGCAGGCCGGCCGGGGCCCGACCGGCCACAAGGAGTAGTCCCCGATGTGGTCCGCCTGACCGCGCCTGACCCTGCGGTCAGGCGGGCTGCACCTGCCCGAGCGTCTGCTCCGACTCGGGGACCGTCATCGCGTCGGTCATGATGGCGACGGCGTCCTGCATCGAATGCGACTTCGGGCTGATGACGCCCGCGCTGCCGCCGAGGCGCTGGACATGGATGCGGTCGGCGATGTCGAAGACGTTCGGCATGTTGTGGCTGATCAAAATGATGCCCAGGCCCTTGTCGCGCATCTGCCGGACCAGCCCCAGCACCTGGTTGGTCTCGCGGACGCCCAGGGCGGCTGTCGGCTCGTCGAGGATCACGACCTTGCTGCCGAACGCGCCGGTGCGGGCGACGGCTACCGCCTCATCCCAGTAACGCGTTGCTACCGACCGCGTCACGGTGGGTCGAATTGCCTTAGCGAGCAGCGCCGAAGGCGGCGTGGAGACCGGTGAGGTCGACCGAGCGCCGGCCGCCCTCAGGAATCTGGTCGGCCGCCGATGCCAGCACGTCGAGCGCACCGAGAACCTCGCGCGTGACGTCGTCGACCGGCCGGTCGGCTGCCACGGAGACCAGGATGCCGCGCTCGTCGTACCAGTCGAGGATCGGCTCGGTGACCTCGCGGTAGAGCGTCAGGCGACGGCGGATGACGTCCTCGCTGTCGTCCGACCGCTGCTCGTGATCGGCCCTCGCGAGCAGGCGCCGGAGCAACTCGTCCTCGCCCACCTCGAGGTGCAGGGCGGCGGTCGCCGTCATCTCAAGCTCGACAGCGGTCTCGTACAGGCGCCGCGCCTGCTTCATCGTGCGGGGCAGGCCGTCGAGCACGTACCCGCCGGAGTCTTGCTTGGCCGCCTCCATGGCCTCACGCACCATGTCGAGCACCACGTCGTCGGGCACCAGATCCCCGCTGTCGAGGTACTGCTTGACCTCGCGCCCGAGCTCGGTCTGTCGAGCCACATGATCACGGAGCAGATCCCCAGTTGCTATGTGCGGGACTGCGAAGTGCTCCGCAATGCGCTCCCCCTGCGTGCCCTTCCCGGCACCGGGAGCGGCGATCATCAACACGCGCATGCGTGGCTCCTTTCACGGAAACGTGGTCGTAACATTGTCACGGCCGCGATCTGCCGTTGTTCCCGGCTCGGGTAGCCAAGGCCGCACCGCAGCCGCTGGCCCAGTGCCCGCTATCGGATCTTGGCGAAGTCGGAGAAGGAGGCCAGCACCTCGACGTCGTCGACAGCGTCCCGGTTGGCGACGTCCTGCAGCTTGGCACCCTGAAGGAGCCGCTTCACCGGCACCTCGAGCTTCTTTCCCGTCCTGGTGTGCGGAAGGGCCGGCACGACGATGATGTCGTCGGGCACATGGCGCGGTGAGGCCTGGGTGCGAATCGCCGTCACGATGCGCTCCCGCAGTCCGGAGTCGAGCTCCACCCCGTCCTCGAGCACGACGAACAGCGGCATCCAGTACCCCCCGTCCGGCAGCTCGGCGCCGATCACCAGCGCCTCGCGGATCTCGGGAAGTGGCTCGACGACGTCATAGATGTCGGCGCTGCCCAGGCGAACGCCCTGCCGGTTGAGCGTCGAGTCCGAGCGCCCGGTGATGACCACGCTCCCGCGCGACGTGATGGTGATCCAGTCGCCGTGCCGCCAGACCCCCGGGTAGGTGGAGAAGTAGGCGTCGTGGTAGCGGCTGCCGTCGGGGTCGTTCCAGAAGAAGACGGGCATCGAGGGCATCGGTTTGGTGACGACGAGCTCCCCGACCTGGCCCACGACCGGATGCCCTTCGCTGTCCCACGCCTCGAGCGCCACGCCGAGCAGCGGCGCCGAGATCTCGCCGGGCCAGACGGGCGTGGTGGGGGCGCTGCCGGCGAAGCCGCTGACGACGTCGGTGCCCCCGCTCGTCGAGTCCACCTGCACACTCGGCGAGACGTGGTCGCGCACCCACGGGTAGGAGTCGGCGGGCAGCGGCGCCCCGGTCGAACCCAGCACGCGCAGCGCGCCGAGGTCGAGGTCCCGGCCGGGTTCCAGAGCCGCCTTTGCGCAGCCCAGCAGGTACCCCGGGCTGACGCCGAGGACCGCGACGCGGTGCTCGGCGGCGATCTCCCAGAGCCGCTGCGGGCCGGGGTAGGCCGGGCTGCCGTCGTAGACCACGATGGTCGACCCGGTCAGCAGGCCGGAGACGACCATGTTCCACATCATCCAGTTGGTGTTCGTGTACCAGAAGAAGCGGTCGCCGGGGCGGACGTCGAGGTGCAGCCCCAGCAGCTTCACGTGGTCGACGAGCACGCCGCCGTGGCCGTGCACGATGCCCTTGGGCGCTCCCGTGGTGCCCGAGGAGAACAGCACCCACAACGGCGCGTCGAAGCCCACCGGCTCGAAGGCAGGCTCGGCCTGCTCGGCGATGGCGTCGGCCCAGGCCACGAGACCGTCACCGCTCGGAGCCTCGAGCCCGAGGTGCGGGACGCACACGGTCACCCGTAGCGAGGGCAGCGCGGCCCGTAGACGCTCCACCTCGTCGCGGCGGTCGTGCCGGCGCCCGTTCCAGTGGTAGCCGTCGGCGGCGACGAGCACGACGGGGTCGAGCTGGCCGAAGCGGCCGGCCGCTCCCTGAGCCCCGTAGTCCTGGCCGCACGCCGACCACACCGCTCCGAGGCTCGCGGCGGCGAGGAAGGCGACAACGGCGTGCGGGCCGTTGGGCAGGTAACCCACCACCCGGTCGCCGCTGGCGACCCCCTGCGCCTTCAGCCACGCGGCGAAGGAGGCCACCTGCGCGCCCAGCGCCCCCCAGCTGAGCACGCTCTGGCTACCGTCCTCGCCCACGGCGAGCACCGCCGGCTCGTCCACGGCTCCGGCCTTGCCCGCATGACGCAGCGCGTGCTCGGCGTAGTTCAGCCGGGTTCCGGTGAACCACCGGGCGCCGAGCATCGACGCGTCAGCCAGCACCGCATCGGGAGGCGTCTCGGACCGGATGTCGAAGAACTCCCAGACGGCCTCCCAGAACTGCTCCGGCCGCTCGACCGACCAGCGCCACAAGTCCAGATAGCTGCCCGAGGGCACGCCGTACCGGTCTGCGACCTGCTGCGTGAAGGCGAAGATGGGAGACCTGGGAACCGTAGCGGGGTCAGGAGTCCAGATCGGCTGCACGTCACCGGCTCCGGCAGTAGCTGGCCCCGGCCGGTCTGGATCTGTCATTCGGTGCCCCTCATGCTGAAGCGGCGCGGCGGTGGGACGCGACGCGGTGCGTCACTCGGTCGGTTGCGGGTGGCCGCCGACGTTCAAGGGCGGGAGAGTCGGGTCCGCGGCGAAGTTAACCCGAGACCAGGCGAGAACTGCGTCCTGGTACCGGCTAGTCAGTCAGGGTCGCCAGGGCCTGCGCCCACGTGAAGAACTTGTTGGTACCGAGGTCCTTCACGGTCTTGATGTTGAAGGCTGCCTTGAGGTGCTCGGCGTCGCTGTCGCTCACGCCCTTCAGGGCGGAGACGGGAGCCTTGGCGAGCTCCTCGAGCGAGGAGTCCTGGTACGCCTTGTCGAACTTGTCGGCCATGCCAGCCATGTGCGGTCTCCCCAGTCAGGGGCAGGCGTCGTGCCTACCCGGTAGGTGCTGCGGGGTCACCCTACGACCGGGCGGTCGAGGTACCGGTCGACGTCGCCCGGGTGCGTCGCGCCCGGTCGGACTGGGCCGGGAGCCTCTGCGGCAGGGAGGGCGGCAGGGAGGGCAGCAGGGGCTGGAGCACCGCGCCGAGCTGGTCGGTGGGAACGGCCGGACTCCACAGGTACCCCTGGCCGGCAGTGCATCCCAGCTCGCCCAGCAAGGCGAGGTCGGATGGAGTCTCGATCCCCTCCGCCACGGTCGTCAGGTTCAGTGCGCGGGCGAGGTCGATGATCGCCGCGACGATCGCGAGGTTGTCGGAGTCGTCGACGATGTTGGTGACGAAGCTTCTGTCGATCTTGAGGGTCGACACGGGGAACTTGCGCAGGTAAGCGAGCGAGGAGTACCCGGTGCCAAAGTCGTCGATGGCGATGCTGGCTCCCAGCGAGCGCAGGTTCTCCAGCAGGAATTGAGCCTTCTCGGGGTCGTCCATCACTCCGCTCTCGGTCACCTCCAGGACCAGCGCGTCGAACGGCAGGCCCGCGCTCTCGGCCGCCTGCCTCAGCACGAACTCCAACGTCCCGTCACCGAGGTTGCGGGCTGACAGGTTGATGGCGACGTAGGCCGACAGCGGCAGCACGCCCGCCTGCCGCATGGCCACGGCGTCGGTGCAGGCGCGCCGGATGACCCAGTGGTCGAGTTCCTCGATCAGCCCGGTCTGCTCGGCCACCGTGATGAACTCCACCGGAGGCACGAAGCCGTGCTCGGGGTGCTTCCACCGGCACAGCGCCTCCACGCCGATGGCTCGGCCTGTCACCAGGTCGACTACCGGCTGGTAGTACAGCGTCAGCTCGTCGGCAGCGAGCGCGCTGCGCAGGTCGTTGGACAGCTCGAGCTCGTGGCGCGCGCGGTGGGCAAGCGCTGCGTCGAAAACGGCTGAGCGGGCACGCCCGCGGGACTTGGCCGCGTACATGGCGGTGTAGGCGTGTCCCAGGAGCGTCTCGGCGTCGCTCACGGGAGTGACCGCCACGCCGATGCTCGCGGTGACGGTGATGGTGCGACCGGCCACCTCGACCGGGGTGCAGACCGCGGCCAGCAGGCGGCTGGCGAGCTGCTGCGCCTGCGCCTCATCGACGTCCGGGCACAGCACCAGGAACTCGTCCCCGCTGGAACGGGCGACGGTGTCGCCGGGCCGGACGCACGCAACCATCCGCTCGCCGAGGGTGACGAGCAGGGCGTCGCCCGCCGCATGTCCCAGGCAGTCGTTGACGAGCTTGAACTGGTCGAGGTCGACCAGGAGCACCGACACCGGCCGCTGCTCGCGCAGGTGACGGTCCAGCGCCGGCTCAAGACGGTCGAGCAGCAGCGCGCGGTTCGGCAGCCCGGTGAGCGTGTCGTGCAGCGCCCTGCGCCGCAGCTCGTCCTCGGCTTCTCGGGCGGCTGTCACGTCGGTCACCATTGCCAGCGAGCCGGACGGCCTGCCGTTCACGCCGGGCAGCGGACTGGCGGACACGTGCAGGATCCGCCGGACGCCCTGCGGATCCTCCTGGGCGACCTCGTACTGCTCCGGACCGATCAGGTGGCGGCGGCTGGTGCGGTCGCGGACCATCGCGCCGACCTTCTGGCTGGCGAGACCGGAGCTCGAGTGCCCGTACAGCTCCTCGAGCGGCCGACCCAGGAGCTCGGCCATCCGGCGGTTCGCGTACAGGATCCTGCCCTCGCGGTCGGTGGTCACGATGCCCTCCTGCGCGGTCTCGGCGATCAGCCGGTACCGGGCCTCCGAGTCGCGCAGCGCCCGCTCAGCCTCGACCCGCTCGTGCACGTCGCGCAGGTTCAGCACGAGGCCGCCGATGTCGTCGTCGTCGAGCCTGTTCGTGACCACCTGCTCGACCCAGCGCCACTGTCCCAACTGATCGATGCTGCGGTAGGTCATGGTGGCGCTGGCGCCGAGCGTTGCGCAGACCTCGGTCGTCATCTGCCGCACCGCTGCCCGGTCATCGGGGTGCACCGTCGAGAGCTCGACCATGTCGACGACATCGCCGACCGCGACCGTGAGGATGAGCCCGGCCGACGGCGAAACGTAGCGGACGCTACCCCCGAGGTCGACCACCAGCGCGATGTCGGAGGCGTTGGCTGCCAACGCGCTCATCATGACGTCCCGGCGGCGGATGAGGGCCTGCGCGTTCCGGAGCGTCGTCAGGTCCTGCGCGTGGCACTCGACCCCTGCCGGCGTGCCGTCGGGGGCGCGCTGCAGCGTCAGGTGCACCAGCAGGGACACGTCGGCCCCCTCGACGGTGCGCAGCGTCGACTCGACGCGGCAGGCATCCTGCTCGCCGGCGAAGACCCGGTCCACCTCGCGCCGCTGCTGGTCGTCCCCCTCCCACCGCAGCAGCCCGTCTGCCGGGCGCCCCAGCACGAGCTCCGGCGTGCCGCCGAGCAACCCGCAGAAGGCGGTGTTGACCGCCGTGACGTGGCGGGACCCGTCCAGAGTCAGCTGTGGCACCGAGGACTGCTCGAAACGCGCAAGCAACCCGGCTTCAGACGCTCGCAGCGCCTCCTCAGCGGCAAGCCTGGCGGTCAGGTCCTGCACGAACACGGCGAACTGGCACAGCGCCCCCTGGTCGTCCTTCACGAGCATGACGCTGGTCAGCCCGCAGAGCACCTGCCCGTCGCGGCGACGGAAGTGACGTACCGAGTCCAGCACGGACTGGCCGGGGTCGGTGAGCAGGAGCTCCTGGTCACTGACGAGCTGGGGGCGATCCTCCGGCACGAGAAGCATGTCCGGCGGACGGCCCAGCAGGTCCTGCTCGCAGTAGCCGAGCCAGCGGCACATGGCAGGGTTCACAGCCGTCATCAGGCCGTCGAGATCGAGCGCGGCCTGCGGCAGCGAGCTGTCGGTGAAGCGGCTGCGGTACTGCGCCTCCCGCAGCTGCAGCGCCTGCGTGGTCGCGTTGTACTCGGACACGTCGACCGACACACCGATGATGCCGATGACGTCGCCGTCCGGGCCGAGGACGGGGCTGTCCGTGACGAGCACCGGGAAGCTGGTGCCGTTTTTGCGGCGCACAGTGCTCTGGCCCGTCCAGATCTCGCCCGCGAGCACGGTCCGGACGATCTCGGCACCGGCAGGGGCGTCGCCCTCGTCCACCAGCAGGGCGCCCAGCGGCTGGCCGATGGCTTCAGCCGCTGACCAGCCATACATCAGCTCGGCCGCGCTGTTCCAGTAGACGATGGTGCCGGTGAGGTCCATCGCGATCGCCGCCTGGCCGACGGCGTCGAGCAGTTGCCGGTGCAGCGACAGGGAGTCGCCGGTCAGCTCGCCGCCCACGTCTGCAGACCCCCTCCGCTCGCACCACCTGTGCCACGCCTGCCCGAGTGCATCGTCACGCCCGAGAGGTGTGCCTCTTGGTTCTCGTCAGCCAGGGACACATCTGAAGCCGCCGCGCGGGGGACTCGGCCGGCCGGGAAGGCGCGGGCGCTGGAGGGCAGCGTTAGGCGACGGTCAGCACCACCGCGCCGGTGCGGACGTCGTAGACGCCGCCCACGACCGGCATGCCGCCAGGAAGATACGGGGAGCTGCGCACCCGCTGCACGTCACGTTCGAGTGCAGCCTCCTGGTCGGCAATAGTGTGGAACTCCATGCTGCGGCTGTCGATCCCGGTCCGGCGACGGATGGCCTCGTGCACCGCCTCGTCGTCGGTCTTCGCCATGCCGCAGTCGGTGTGAGCAACAACCATCACCCGGTCGACGCCCAGCAGGTGGTGGGCGAGGACCAGGCTGCGCAGGACGTCGTCGGTCACCCTCGCGCCCGCCGTCCGCAGGATCTTGGCGTCGCCGGGGCGCAGGCCCAGCATGCCGAGCGGGTCGATGCGGGAGTCCATGCAGGTCAGGACGGCCAGCCCCTTGCCGGCACGGCCTGGCAGGCCGGGGTCGGAGAACGAGCGTTGGTAGGCCGCGTTGCTAGCCAGAACGTCGTCGAAGGCGGCCTCCACCCTGCCGTCGGCCGCCGGGTTAAGGGGGTTGGGGTTCACAATGGCTGGCGTCCCTGCCTCGGCGCTGCCGTAAACCACTCGGCCTCAGGGACGCTCCCGGCTAAGGATCACGGTGCATGAGGCCGATAGCGGACCCGAGAACGACGCAGCGACAGGGGGACTGCCGATGGAACTCGATCCGGTTGTCCTCGACCCGGGCACCCAAGCGGCCCTGGACGAGCTCGGAGAGGACATCCGCGCGGAGGTGTCCGCGCTCTACGTTGAGGATGCCGCCAAGCGGCTGGCCGAGCTGTGCTGCGCCGCGCGGTTGGGCAATGTGGCCGCCGTGCTCGCCACGGCCCACTCCTTGAAGGGCAGCAGTGGCGACGTGGGTGCCCTTGCCGTGCGGGCCATGGCTCACGCCATCGAGCAGGGCGCCCGTAACGGCACGCTTCCGAGTGCCGAGCAACTGCAAGGCATCGAGGCGGCGTTCGACGAGGTCCGGCTCGTCCTCATCCCGCAGCCGCGCGAGCAGTAGCCGCTCCTGCCGCGGCCGCCAGGTCATCCCTTGGCGAGCGGGCGTCGGCCGCCGGCCATGCCCCGCGGCGGCGAACAGGCTGCACAGGCTGCATGCGCAAGCCAAGCCAGCAGAGCGCCATGATGCCGACCTCGGCCACGCTGGCAACAAGATCGAGTGCTCCGATCTTCTCGGTCGTGCCGGCGGCCGGCCCGAGGGGGACGGCGACGGTGCGGGTGAGCAGCCACAGCAGGACGACAACCGCGTTCACCCCCAGCCCCAGGGCGAGCAGCCGGCGGCTGGGCCGGGTGAGGATGAGCGCGGCGAAGGCGAGCTGCCCGGCAGCCAGCACCAGGAAGAAGCTGCCGTAGAGGGCGGACTCGCCGAAGTGTTCGGGACAGACCGCGCCGTGGATGCCCGCCGCCAGCGCTGAAGCGGCGGCGAGGGCGGGCAACCACATGAACGGCGGCCTCCCGTGGCCGTGCCGGTCACGCTGCAGGGTCTGCTGGTCGAGAGGTGCTGCAGCTATCCGCTCCTGCGGGTCCGGCCGCCGGGCGAGGACGAACACGAGGACGCCGAAGACGACGAGCGGCACGGCAAGCAGCAGGTGAGCGGCGTGGGCCCCGAGGACGCCGCTGGCGCTCGCCGCGTTCACACGTCCACAGCGTTCACCGGAACCGGGGCGGCGTTGGCATGGCGGGCACGCCGGGCTGCAGTGCGCTGAGCACCGACTCGAGGTCCTGGGTGCGGACCGGCTTGGGCAGGTAGTCGTCCATCCCGGCGTTGCCGCACGCCTCCCGGTCCGAGAGCAGGACGCTGGCGGTCATCGCCACGATCCGCGGCTGGCGCGGGTGCGGCACGTCGGTGCGGATGTGCCGGGTCGCCTCCAACCCATCCATGACAGGCATCTGCAAGTCCATCAGCACGACGTCGTAGGGGACGGACTTGACCGCCGCGACCGCCTCACGGCCGTTGCCCACCGTGTCGACGCGGTGCCCGAGCTTGCCGAGCATCAGCTGCGCGACCTTCTGGTTGACCGCGTTGTCCTCGGCGAGCAGAACCCGCAACTGCCGGACGGGGCTCGCTCCGCTGCTGGCGGGCTGCCCCGGTACCCGCGGTGGTGCGGTGTCTGGAGCCACGATCTGCAGCAGGGTGTCCCGCAGGGCCGCTCGCTTGGCGGGCTTCGAAACGAACGCCGCGAACAGCGGGGCCTCGTCGGGACCCGGACGCCAACCGAGACTGGTCAGCATCACCAACGGCAGGTCACGGCCGCCAGGGACGGCCCGAATCGCCGTCGCCAGCTGCAGGCCGTCCATCTCCGGCATCTTCATGTCGAGGACGGCGACGTCATAAGGCGCATCCTCCGCCAGCATCGCCAGGGCCTGGGACGGGGCGTCCGCAGCCGAGCACTCCATCCCCCAGCTCTCGAGCTGCCAGGAGAGGATCCGGCGATTGGTGGCGTTGTCGTCGACCATGAGGACCCGGCGGCCGGCCAGAGCCGCCACCTGACGCAGCTGCTCCTCCGGGCCGGACGAGTCCAGGTCGGGCGCGACAACGGCCGTGAAGGTGAACGTCGACCCCACGCCTACCTCGCTGGTGACCGTCAGCTCCCCATTCATCGCCTCGACCAGCCGGCGACTGATCGCCAGCCCGAGCCCCGTGCCGCCGTACATGCGGGTCGTGGCGGCATCGACCTGGCTGAAGGAGCGGAAGAGGCGGTCCATCGCCCCTGCCGGGATGCCGATCCCGGTGTCGGTGACGGCAACGGTCAGCAGGACCCCCGCGTCGGTCGTCGCGGCCTGCACGCTGACCAGCACATCGCCGGCCGAGGTGAACTTGACAGCGTTCGAGAGCAGGTTGACCAGCACCTGGCGCAGCCGGTTGACGTCGCCGATCACCTGCTGCGGGCAGGTGTCGTCCAGGTGACAGACCAGGTCTAGGCCCTTGTCGGTGGCGGGCCCGGCGACGAGGTCGAGCGCGCCCTCGACGCAGTCCCGCAGGGCGAACGGCAGTGCCTCAAGCTCCAGCTCGCCGGACTCGATCTTGGAGTAGTCGAGCACATCATTGATGATGGTTAGCAAGGCGTCGCCGCTGCTGCGGACTGTCTGCACGAAGTCGCGCTGCTGGCTGTCCAGCTCGGTGTCGAGCAGCAGGCCCGTCATGCCGATCACGGCGTTCATGGGGGTCCGGATCTCGTGGCTCATCGTCGCCAGGAAGGCCGCTTTGGCCGCTGCGGCCGCGAGGGCAGCATCCCTGGCCTCGGCCACGGACTCGGCTGCCTCGCGCTGCGCCTGCTCCAGAGCGCGTTGAGCGGTGACGTCGGACAGGGTGCTGACAGCTGCATAGGGCGCGGTGTCGCCGGAGCGCCGCAGCGGGGTCGCGCTCACCGACAGCCAGCGCCGGGTGGCGGGGTCACGGCCGAGCCCGACCACGACGCCCCGTTGCGGCTGCCCGGTCAGCAGCGCCATGGACGTCGGCCGCTCGTCCGTTGTCAGACGCGTGCCGTCCAGTCCGACGACCTCGAAGTCCTCATCCGACATGTTCGCTTCTCGGTCCTGCGCCAACCCCAGCAGGCGGCGAGCGGACGGATTGGAGGACAGGACCTGTCCGTCCCTCGCGACAGTGACCACACCGTCGTCCAGCTTGTCCAGGACCATCCGGTGCAGCTCATCCTGGGCTTCTTGCTCCCGCTCGGCGCAGGCATGCGCTTCGGCCAACGCCTCGCGTGCCTCCAGGGCGGCGACTCGCTGCTGCTCGTGCAGGCCCTCGAACAGCACCGCGCCCTGCATCAGGGCGCCGTAGGTGCGGCGCATGGTCCAGTAGTAGACGGCGATGCCCGCGGTCAGCGCGTCCCACAGCGCGTCGTGCCACTCCACGACGCGACCCGCCTGCGCGTAGCGGGAGTGGTCGCCGAGCAGGGGCAGCAGCGCGTGGAAGCCGTGCATCCCGTGGCCTACGGCGCAGGTGAAGAAGATGGCGGCGGTGGCCGTCCCGAGCCGATTTGCTCGCACCTGGCGGTGGCGGATGAGGGGGACGAGGATGGCGCCGGAGATCGCGAAGTACGCGAAGCTGATCGTGAGACTGGCGGCCGTCAGCGTCTCCCACACCCAGTTCTTCTCGACAGCAGTCGGGCCGACCTGAACCTGCAGGTGAGCACCGTTCGGGCACGTGTCGCCGCAGGGAGATCCCGGGGTAAGGAGTGGCCATGCCCTACAGCGCCGCCGACAACCGCTACGACACGATGCCCTACCGCCGCACGGGACGCTCCGGACTGCTGCTGCCCGCGCTCTCGCTCGGGCTGTGGCAGAACTTCGGGGAGACCCGTCCGCTCGAGACGGTCCGGGCCATCCTGCTGCACGCCTTTGACCGAGGGATCACGCACATCGACCTCGCGAACAACTACGGCCCGCCGTACGGCTCGGCTGAAGCTAGCTTCGGCAGGGTGCTGGTCAGCGACCTGCGGCCCTACCGCAACGAGCTCGTGATCTCGACCAAGGCCGGCTACGACATGTGGCCCGGTCCGTACGGGGACTGGGGCTCGCGCAAGTACCTGACCGCCTCGCTCGACCAGAGCCTCGCGCGGATGAACCTTGACTACGTCGACATCTTCTACTCCCACCGCTTCGACCCCTCCACGCCGCTGGAAGAGACGATGGGCGCGCTCGCGAGCGCGGTCCACCGGGGCAAGGCGCTGTACGTCGGCATCTCGTCCTACTCGCCCGCCAAGACGCGCGAGGCCGCGTCGCTGCTGCGCTCGATGGGGGTGCCGCTACTCATCACCCAGCCCTCGTACTCGATGGTCAACCGCTGGGTGGAGTCGAGCGGGCTGCTGGACGTGCTCGAGGAGAAGGGCATCGGCTGCATCGCGTTCTCCCCGCTGGCGCAGGGCTTGCTGACGGGGCGCTACCTCGACGGCGTCCCTGGGGATTCCCGCGCGGCCCAGGGCGGCTCGTTCGATCCTGCATGGCTTGACGAGCCGCGGCTGGAGCGCATCCGTGGCCTCAACCGGATAGCCCAGCAGCGCGGCCAGAGCCTGGCGCAACTGGCACTCGCCTGGGTGCTGCGCGAGCCGAGGGTGACCTCGGCCCTGATCGGGGTGAGCAGCCTCGAGCAGCTCGAGCAGAACCTGGCGGCCCTCCAGCGGCTCGAGCTGGACGACGCGGAGATCGCTGAGATCGACTCTCTCGCTGCCGACGCGGGCGTCAACATCTGGGCCGCCTCGAGCGAGGAGTGAGCCGCGGACCGGCGCTGCGACCGGGCGCTGAGCCCGAGCGTTGAGCCCGAGCGTCCGCCCGCTAGCGCTGGTCGCGCCGCAGCGGATGATCGTCGGGTACCTGGACCAGGACCAGGCGCACGCCATCGGGATCGGCGATCCACATCTCGACCAGGCCCCACGGCTCCTTCCGGGGGGCCCGCAGGACGCGCACGCCCGCCGCGGCGAGCCGGTCGTGCTCTAGCGCGACATCGCGCACCTGCAGCCAGAGCGCCATGGTGGTGTCCCCGACCGGCGCGCCGCCCCCGGAGACCTCCAGCAGGCCGCCCCCGATGAAGAACACCATCCCCGGGTTGTCGGGCGGCCCGAACTCGCGGTGCACAGGCAGCCCGAGTGTGTCGCGGTAGAAGCGCCGGCTGCGCTCCGGGTCGGAGGGGTGCAGCAGGATCCGGCTGCTCAACACGTCCATGGCTCCCCATGATGACTGGCGAGCCGGCCTGCATGCGGGGGTGTTGCAGCGCCGTGCCAGGGTGGGTGCGGCCGCGCTCGAACAGGGCGGGCCCTACCAGCGGAAAGGTGCGCGGCCGATGACCCTCGTCAGCGAGCAGAGCGCCTTACGACAAGGAGCTGCCGACGCTGCGAACTGGTCCTTCGACGTGCTGCGCGCGGCGCAGCGGGCTACGCCGTCGTCGTGCAGGACACCCGCGGCAGGTTCCAGAGCGAGGGGACGTTCGACGCCTTCACCGACGAGGCGCGCGATGGTGCCGACACGATTGCCTGGGCAGCGAGCCAGCCGTGGTCGACCGGGGGGTGGGCATGGCCGGCGGTTCCTACTTCGGTGCCACCCGGTGGCTCGCGGCGACGCAGGCACCGGAGGCGCTACGCGCGCTCGCGCCCTTCGTCACCACCGACCAGTACTACGAGAGCTGGGCGTACCAGGGCGGCGCGTTCCAGCTCGGCTTGAACGTGCACTGGGCACTGACCACGCTCGGCTTCGGCGAGCTCATGCGCCAGCTCGGCAGCGGCGCCGCGTCGCCGGACCGGGTCGGGCAGCTGGTCGCCGCGATCGATGCCAACGACGAGCTGTACCGCCGCCTCCCGCTGCGCGACGTGCCCGAGCTCGACGGCCTAGCGCCGTACTACCAGGACTGGCTCGCCCACCCGTCGTACGACCCGTTCTGGAAGGCCATCGCCCCGCGCGAGTCCTACGAGAGCATCACCGTGCCGGCCCTCAACATGGGCGGCTGGTACGACTTGTTCCTCAAGGGAACGCTGGCGAACTACCTCGGCATGAAGGAGCACGGCGGCAGCGAGCAGGCGCGCCGTCGGCAGCGGCTCGTGGTGGGGCCGTGGGCCCACGGACCGCTCTCGGGCTGGTACCCGGAGCGGTCCTACGGCCTGATGTCCGGCACCGATGCCTTCGACATCACCGGCCTGCAGCTGACCTGGTTCGACGCGCTGCTCAAGGGTGGCGACCAGGCCGGCGACGACCAGACCGGCGACGATGCCGCGTCCGACGCGGACAAGCCGGTGCGTCTGTTCGTCATGGGCGCCAACACTTGGCGCGACGAGGACGACTGGCCGCTGCCCGACACCGAGTACGTCGACTACTTCCTGCACAGCGCTGGCCACGCCAACACTGCGGACGGCGACGGCGCCCTGTCGACCGAGGCTCCCGGCGAGCAACCTGACGACGAGTTCGTCTACGACCCGCACGACCCGGTGCCGACCACCGGCGGCCCCACCTTCCTGCCCGGGCTGTTCATCGGGGCGAACGCCGGCCCCCGCGACCAGCGCGCGGTCGAGCAGCGTCCGGACGTGCTGTGCTGCACCACCCCAGCGCTGGACGAGCCGTTGGAGGTGACCGGGCCGGTCGAGCTGGTGGTGCACCTGTCGTCGTCCGCCCCCGACACCGACGTGACCGGCAAGTTGGTCGACGTCCATCCAGACGGCCGCGCGGAGACCCTCTGCGACGGCATCCTGCGGGCCCGGTACCGCACCTCGCTGTCCGAGCCGGAGCTGATGGAGCCCCGGCAGGTCTACGAGCTGCGGGTCGACCTCGTCGCCACCTCGAACGTCTTCGCCGCGGGGCACCGCATCCGCCTGGAGGTCTCGAGCAGCAACTTCCCGCGGTTCGACCGCAACACCAACAGCGGCGGCACTATCGCCGACGAGACCGAGCAGGACCTGCGTACCGCGACGAACCGGGTGCACCACTCACCGGCGTACCCGTCCTCGCTCATCCTGCCGGTGATCCGGCGCAGCGCTCGATCAACCAACACAACCTGATCGCACCCGGTTGCATCTGCACGAAATGTTCACCCGAGTTGATCCGGATGTGTCGGAGCGGAACACCACCTGATCGTTGAGCGCCCGATCTGCCCGGTATCGGGCACCTGGTGGATCGCGATGTGTCGACGGAGGTCGCCGGTCAGCTCTGAGATGCCCCTGCGGTGATTGCGGGGGCCAGCAGGGCAGCACTCAACTCGCCGGCCCGTACCGGCTTGGCGAGGTACCCGTCCATGCCCGCACGCTCGCAGGCGAGCCGGTCCTCCAGGGCAACGCTCGCCGTCAGGGCGACGATGCGCGGCTGGTGATCGGAAGGCAGCTGCGCGCGGATGGCGGCGGTCGCCTCGAGCCCGTCCATCTCCGGCATCTGCACGTCCATGAGCACCACGTCGTACGACACCCGCGCTACTGCGTCGAGGGCTTCGAGGCCGTTGCCCACCACGTCCACCCGGTGCCCGAGCTTGGTCAGCATCAGCCGGCCGACCAGCTGGTTGGTCGGGTTGTCCTCGGCGAGCAGGACCCGCAGCGGTGCTCGCTCGGCCGACTCCTCGGGCACCCGCTGGGTCGGAGCGACCACGGGCGTAGCCGCCGGCGCCAGCGCCCGTGCCAGGACGGCGTGCAGCGCAGCGCTCTTGACCGGCTTGGTCAACTGGGCCGCATACGCCTGGCCAGCGGCCGGTCGCTGGCGCGTCCCGAGGCTGGTGAGCAGGACGACCGGCAGCTGACGCCCGGCGGGGTGCTGACGAAGCGCCACCGTCAGCTCGTCCCCGTCCATGTCCGGCATCTGTAGGTCGAGCACCGCGAGGGCGTACTCGGCGCCGCTCCGCACCCAGTCGAGTGCCCGAGCCGGGTGGGCCGTCTCGGTGACGTGCATGCCCCAGGCCTCGACCTGCAGGCGCAGGATGCGGCGGCTGGTCGAGTTGTCATCGACGATGAGGACGCGGCGGCCGGCGAGACCTGGCAGTGGTGCCAGCACGGCGCCCGTGTCGGTGCTGGCGTCGGTGCCGGAGTCGATGCCCGTGTCGGTACTCGTCTGCAACAGCGCCGAGAGCCGGAACGTCGAGCCGACGCCGGGCTCGCTCTGCGCCGTCAGGTCCCCGCCCATCGCGTTCGCCAGCCGGCGGCTGATGGCCAGGCCCAGCCCGGTGCCGCCGTAGACGCGGGTGGTTGAGGTGTCGACCTGGCTGAAGGAGCGGAACAACCGGTCCATCCGGTCGGCCGGGACACCGATCCCGGTGTCCGTGACCTCCACCACGACCATGACGCGCTCACCGGGCTGCTGCTCGGCCCGCACCACGACCAGCACGTCGCCGTGCTGGGTGAACTTCACGGCGTTGCTCAGCAGGTTCACCAGGATCTGGCGTAGCCGGGTCGGGTCGCCCACCACGGTCCGCGGGCAGCTCCCGTCGAGGTGCGAGACCAGCTCCAGGCCCTTCGCCACCGCAGCGCCGGCGAGCAGGTCGAGTGATCCCTCGACGCACTCGCGCAGGTCGAAGGCGACGTGCTCGAGGTCGAGCTCGCCGGACTCGATCTTGGAGAAGTCGAGGATGTCATTGATGATCACTAGTAGCGCGTCGCCGCTGCTGCGCACGGTGTCGACGAACTCGCGCTGCTCGCCGGTCAGCTCGGTGTCCAGCAGCAGCCCTGTCATCCCGATCACGGCATTCATCGGTGTGCGGATCTCGTGGCTCATCGTGGCGAGGAAGGCCGACTTGGCCGCGGTCGCCGCCTCGGCCTCGCCGCGTGCCTTGACGGCCTCGGCCCGGTCTCGCTCGGCGTCGCGCTTGATCTGCTTGATCTCGGTGAGCATGGCCAGGAAGACCACGGCGGCCGCGGTGACAGTCAGCACCCGGCCCGTGTACCACCCCAGGCTGTAGCGGTAGTGCGAGGTCAGGGTCAGCAGCACGTCGGCCAGCACCGCGACGCAGGCGACGACCGCCCAGCGCTCCGGGCCGGAGAGCCGACGCCGTCCCAGCGTCACGAGCATGGTCCCGCCGATGACGCAGAACAGCATCGGCGGTCCGCACAGCTGGGCCATGCGGGAGGTGTCCGTGCCGTGGATGACGACCGGCAGGTGGCTGCCGAGCAGTCCGTCGTACAGCACGAGCCCCAGAGCAGCTTCGATGGCGACGGCTGACGTCCACAGCGCCGTTCGAGCGCGCACCGCCGCCGGACACGGCGACCTGTATCGCTTCGGCCACGGCGCCGCGGCAAGCCCCAGCAACCCCGGGAAACCGGCGTGCCACGACACCCACAACCAGGGTGCCGTCGAGGCCGCCGCCCCGAGCGGAGGGTGGGTGCCGAAGACGCCCGGGAAGGCGAGGGCGTAGCCGAGCATGACGACGAGCGACCACGAGTAGGCCCAGGACAGCGCGAGGTCACGCCGGTTGCCGGTATCCCGGAACTGCGCCACCAGCAGCATCGCCGACAGGATGTCGAAGCAGGTGACGAGGGCAAGAATGGCGGGCACGAAGCTCGGTGCCGCAGCCAACCTGTTCGAACCGATGGGGAGCACGACGATCACGATCACCGTCGTCGCGGCGATCGCCACCAAGCGGCCGTTCGGCCAGCGCCGACGTCCGCGCGCCGCACCGGCATCGCGATCCACCAGCGTGGGATCGTCGACAGTCATGGCTGCTGTCTCGACAGGAGGGCTGCCTCGCTTGACGCCTGGCCCCGGGTGCCGGGTCCCGTGCCAGGCTCCCAAGATGGGTGATCCGACGCGGTTGGCCTCAAGTGCGAGGGGTCACTGTCGAGCATTCACCTGTGGCGAATGATCACGAGACGGTGCCAGGCCCAGGGCCAGAGGCTGGCTCGACCGGGGACTCGGCTCTGCGTGAGAGCGAGGAGCGCTACCGGCTGCTCGTCGACGGAGTGCGCGACTACGCGATCCTGACGCTGGACCCGTACGGCGTTGTGACGAGCTGGAATGCCGGCGCCCAGCTCATCAAGGGCTACCGCCCCGAGGAGATCATCGGGCAGCACTTCTCGGTGTTCTACCCGCCGGAGGACCTGGCCGCCGGCAAGCCCGCCGCAGAGCTCGTGGAGGCCGCGGCAGCTGGCAGGCTCGAGGACGAGGGCTGGCGCGTGCGCAAGGACGGCTCACGCTTCTGGGCCAACGTCGTCATCACGGCCCTCTACGACGACAACCACCAGCTGCGCGGTTTCGGCAAGCTGACCCGCGACATCACCGAGCGCCGCGAGGCCGAGCAGGCGTTGCGGCGCCAGGCAGCGGAACTTTTGCTCGCGAGGGACCTCGCGGAGCAGGCGAACATGGCCGCACAAGCTGCCACGCGAGCCAAGTCCACCTTCCTCGCCACCATGAGCCACGAGATCCGCACACCGATGAACGCAGTGATCGGCATGACGGGGCTGCTGCTCGACATGGACCTGGAGCCCGTGCAGCGGGACTACCTGGAGACCATCCGCGCGAGCGGTGACGCCCTGCTCGGCATCATCAACGACGTGCTGGACTACTCCAAGATCGAGTCTGGCGCCCTGGAGCTCGAGCACCAGCCCTTCGATGTCCAGGACCTGATGGAAGGTGCGCTGGAACTGGTGGCCGTCCAGGCCGGCGACAAGCCGCTGGACCTGCTTGTCGACATCGCCGCTGACTGCCCCCACACTCTGGTCGGCGACGTGACCCGCCTGCGCCAGGTGGTGGTGAACCTGCTGTCGAACGCCGTGAAGTTCACACCGTCCGGTGAAGTGGTGGTCGCTGTCCGCACCTCGGAGGAGCCCGAGGCAGGTTTGCTGCTGCACCTGGCCGTCTCCGACACCGGCATCGGGATAGCAGCCGACCGGATGGACCGGCTGTTTCTGTCCTTCAGCCAGGTCGAAGCGTCGACGACTCGCAACTACGGAGGCACCGGCCTCGGTCTTGCGATCAGCGCCCGGCTCGTCGAGGCGATGGGTGGCCGCATAGCGGTGGACAGCGAGCCGGGGCGGGGCTCGACCTTTCACTTCACCATCCCCACGGTCCGTGGCGAGCGGCCGGCTGTTTCAGGCCGTCCCGGCCCTGATGGCGTCGCAGGTCTGCACGCGCTCGTGGTCGACGACAGCTCGGTCAACCGCCGCATTCTGCAGCGACAGCTCGATGGCTGGGGAGCGAGCAGCGACGCCGTCGACGGCGCGGCGGCGGCGCTCCATCTCGCGGCCGAGAACCGGCGGTACGACGTCGGCATCCTCGACTTGGACATGCCCGGCATGGACGGCGTCGACCTGGCGGTGGCGCTGCACAACTTGCCGGATCACGCCGGCCTTCCGCTGCTGCTGCTGAGCTCGCAACTGGTGGACGAGGCCCGCGGCCGTGAGGCGCGTCTCGCCGCGCAGTTGTTGAAGCCGACGAGGTCACTGCAGCTGCACCGCGCCCTCGTGCGTGCCGTCACCGGTGGGCAGCCCGCCCGCTCCAGCGGTGGCGCGTCCCCCGCGGCACCTGCCTCGTCGCTGCGCGTTCTCCTCGTGGAGGACAACGCCGTCAACCAGAAGCTGGCGCTGCTCATGTTGGCGCGACAGGGTTTTCGGGCCGATGTCGCCGCGAACGGCTCGGAGGCGCTCGCCGCTTTGCTCCTCGCGTCCTACGACATCGTCTGCATGGATCTGCAGATGCCGGTGATGGACGGGCTCGAGGCCACTCGCCGCATCCGCCAGGAGGTTCCGGCGGAGCGGCAGCCGCGCATCATCGCCATGACGGCGGACGCCACCAGCGAGGACCGCAAGCTATGCCTTGAAGCCGGGATGGACGACTACCTGTCCAAGCCCGTCCGGATGGACCAGCTGGCGGCAGCACTGGCCAGGTGCACCGAGCTGGCTGCGGCGCCTATCGCCGCGTCGCTTCGGCTGCCCAGGCAGGGCGCCGCACAGGGCGGAAAGGGCGCCCCGTTGCACCGCACGGGACCGGTCTATAGCCAGTCGTTGCGGCGGAACAGGACGTACAGCAACGCCGAAAGACCGACGATCAGCAGGCTCGACGCGTAGAAGCCCGAGTGCTGGCTGAAGCCCGGGTAGGGCACGTTCTGCCCGTAGTAGCCCGTGATCGCCGTCGGCACTGCGATGATTGCCGCCCAGCTGGTGACCTTCTTGGTGATGATGTTGAGCCGGTTGCCCTGGATGGTCAGGTTCGTCTCGAGGATGCTGGTGACGAGGTCACGCAGGCTCTCGGTCCACTCCGTCGCCCGCAGGACGTGGTCGTAGACGTCCTGCAGGTACGGCGCCATAGCGGGGTCGACCAGGTGCAGGTCGCGGCGCAGCATCGTGTTGACGACCTCCCGCATGGGCAGGATGACCCGGCGTAGCAGCACCAGGCTCTTGCGCAGGTCGAAGGAGCGCCGCTGCACCTCCTCTTGGCGGGCCGAGGGGACGAACAACTGGTCCTCGAGGTCCTCGATCTGGTCGTCCAGCGTCTGGACGGTCTCGAAGTAGCCGTCGACGAGGTAGTCCAGCAGGCCGTGCAGCAGGAATGCGACGCCGTACTTCGCGAGGTCGGGCGAGGAGTCCCAGCGGGCCACGACGGCGTCGATGTCGAACTTCTCGTCCTTGCGGACGGTCACGAGCGCCCGGTGAGTGATGAAGGCCGCGATCTCGCTCGTGCTCAGCTCGGCCGTGCTGGGGTCGAAGCGGGTGGAGTAAGCCGACAGGAACGAGTGGTCGTCGTAGCGGTCGATCTTGGGTCGCTCGTGGCGGCCGAGCGCGTCCTCGACCGCGAGCTCGTGCAGTCCGAGCTCGTCGGCGAGCACATTCAGCTCGTCGGCGTCCGGCGCGCAGAGATCTATCCAGATCAAGGCGTCGGGCTCGTCGAGGTGGTCGGACGCTTCCTCCAGCGAGAAGTCCTGCGCGCACAGGACGCCGTTGCGGTAGCAACGGGCGCGGGTCATGTCGGCACAGTAGTGCCTGAACACGATGATGAACGGCCTCGAACGGCCTCGAACGGGCGACCAACTGCGTTGACGGGCAGGTATGCCGCCACGGCAGGCGGCCGCCGGGCAGGCGGCGTGGCCCTGCGAGACTTCGACGGCACGCGGCAGGCTTCGAACGCTGACGGACAAGAAGTCGGCGTGAAGGGGTGACGCGGGTCACGATGGGAAGGAGGCCCCGCAGCACGTAGAACGGCACAGCTTGTTGCAGCCGGCGGCATCCACACCGGGGGCCACGGGTGTGACCCGCTGCCCGGCATGCCGACGATCACGACGAAGGAGACGAGCGATGGCAGGCACCAAGTTCGAGCATCTCGGCGAGGCGCTGGGCACCGACTTCTTCGACGTGCGGGAGCAGTTCACCGACGAGCAGTGGGACCACTTCGTCGCCGTTCGCCGGTTCGTCGACACCGAGGTGCTGCCGGTGATCGGCGACTACTGGGAGCGGGCAGCGCTGCCGTGGCCGCTGATGAAGCGGCTTCCGGAGCTGGGCATCGTCGGCGAGGACATCAAGGGCTACGACTGCGCGCAGATGAGCCCGATGTCCTGCGGGCTGGTGCACATGGAGCTGCACCGCGGTGACGGCAGCCTGGGCACCTTCCTCGGGGTCCACGCGGGGCTCGCGATGCAGTCGATCGCCCTGTGCGGCTCGGAGGAGCAGAAGGCCCGGTGGCTGCCGGAGATGGCCCGGATGGAGAAGATCGGCGCGTTCGCGCTGACCGAGGCCGATCACGGGTCGGACTCGATCGCGCTGGAGACCTCAGCGCGCCGCGACGGCGACAGCTGGGTCATCAACGGCGGAAAGAGGTGGATCGGGAACGGCACGATCGCGGATGTGGTCATTGTCTGGGCCCGCAGCCAGGAGGATGGCCAGATCAAGGGCTTCGTTGTCGAGAAGGGCACCCCGGGCTACGACGCGCAAGTGATCACCGGCAAGGGCGCGCTGCGCTCGGTCTGGCAGGCCGACATCACCCTGACCGACGTTCGCGTGCCGGAGGAGAACCGGCTTGCCAACGCAGAGAGCTTCAAGGACACCGGCAAGGTGCTCGCCAACACCCGCAGCACCTGCGCCTGGATGGCGCTCGGCCACGCGACCGCCGCCTACGACACCGCGCTCGCTTACGCCAAGCAGCGCAACCAGTTCGGCAAGCCGCTGGTGAGCTTCCAGATCGTGCAGGAGCGGCTGGTGAAGATGCTCGCCGACCTCACCGGGATGCAGCTGTACTGCATGCAGATCGGTCGCTTGGCCGAGGCCGGGCGGCTGAGCCCCACCGTCGCTGGGCTCGCCAAGATGAACAACACCCGCAAGGCGCGCCACATCATCGCCGAGGCCCGCGACCTACTGGGCGGCAACGGCATCCTGCTGGAGAACCACGTGATCCGGCACATGGTCGACATCGAGGCCATCCACACCTTCGAAGGCACCGAGACGATGCAGACGCTGATCGTCGGGCGTGACATCACGGGTGTCAGCGCGTTCACCTAGGCCGACCCCGGCGTGCACGGATGGACCGAACAGGGCTGGAGGCCGGTGTGGAGTTCGACGTTCTGATCGAGGTTCCTCGAGGGACGCGCAACAAGTACGAGATGGACCACGAGAGCGGGCGCCTGCGGCTCGACCGCATGCTGTTCACATCGACCCGCTACCCCGCCGACTACGGCTACATCGAGGACACCCTCGGTGGCGACGGCGACCCGCTCGACGCCCTGGTACTCGTCGAGGAGCCAACATTCCCGGGCTGCCTGATCCGCTGCCGCACGATCGGCATGTTCCGGATGACCGACGAGGCCGGCCCGGACGAGAAGGTGCTCTGCATCCCTGCGGCTGACGTCCGCCAGGAGCACATCCAGGACATCCGCCACTTCCCCGAGTTCGACCGTCTCGAGATCCAGCACTTCTTCCACGTCTACAAGGACCTGGAGCCCGGCAAGTCGGTGGAGGGCTCGGACTGGGCAGGCCGGTCCGAGGCTGAGGCGGAGATCGTCCTCAGCCGCAAGCGCCTGCTGGAGACTCAGAAGGACGGCGCCGCCCACTGATTCCGTCGCTGGTCAGCGACACATCCGCCAGGCCTGCCAGGGGGGCGCGGCTGCGGTCGGTGGTCCCGGCGGCGGCGGTGGCACCGGGCCAGGGGTGGCTGACAGCGCGAACGTCGTTCCGGGCACCACCGCGTGGGTCGCTACCTGGTTGAAATGCACGTCGAGCTTCCACGCGAGCACTGGCACGTGGTGCGGCTCGGTCCCGACCAGCGCCCCGATGCCGATCGACTTTCCGGTGCCGCAGGCCCGCACGGCGCTCGGCCCGCCCACCGCCCGGACGGTCGCGTACAGCGCCCGGTAGGAGTTCGAGTGAGCCCTGACGCCGGCCAGGTCATGCTGCAGACCCTGCAGGCGTGGAACGCACGCACCCGCTGACCCGACGGCCAGGCAGGCTGTGAGACCGATCGCGAGCGGTCGTGGCAGACGGTGCCGCTGGAACCGAGCCACCAGTGCGCGTAGCGCTTCGGCCGCACCGACGGCCCCCACAACGGGCACTCCGACCGTCCACCCGATGAGGTAGCGCGTGTCGCCAGATGAACCTCCCGCGGCCACCAGGCCGACGACGACGAGCGCCCACGCCGTCGTGGCCGCCGCGATGACAGCAAGGGCACGGCGTCGCCCTGGTGGCCAGGCGCGTGCGAGCAGGGCCAGGACTGTCGCACCGAAGGCCGTGACCCAGGGCGGCGCGGGCGTGCGCAGTGCCTGCAGCACGACCGTCAGCGCCGGGTGCGGACCCAGCAGCGCGCCCCCTTCCGTGGGGATCGCCGCCCGCCTGGTGGAGCGGGCGAACTCACCGCTGCTCAGGTAGTCCGGCAGGTACCACGCCAGCGCCAGCCCCACGAGCCCCGTCACCAGCCCCGCCACCGGCCCCGCCACCACGGCGGGCCATGCCGAGCGGCGCCGCCGCAGTAGCCATGCCGCGGCGAGGATGAGCAGCGGCCAGGTTTCCGGGCGCACGAGGGAGGCCGCCAGCAGCAGCCCGACCGCGGTTGTCGGCCGGCGACGGACGACTGCCTCGCCGGCGAACAGCAGCAGGGCGGCAAGCACGGGTTCGGAGTAGCCGAGGGGGACCAGCCCGAGCAGCAGCTGCGACGAGAGGGCGGTGCCAACGACAGCGAGGGCTGCCGCCAGCGCTCGAGGCCCAGCAAGCAGTGCCGCGAGGCGGCCAGCCGCTACCAGTGTCACCAGACCCGCGACGCGCACCAGGAAGGACCACGCTGTCGGCGCGGCGCTGCCTAAAGGGACGAGCAGCGCGTCGACCGCGACGGGCAGCGGCTTCCACGCCGGTCCTCCGCTGGTGACCAGGTCCCAGTGAGCGCTCTCGCGCGCCCAGACGAGCCAGGTCCAGGGGTCGTACTCGAGCTCGGCCGACCACGCCATCGACAGTGCGGCGACGCCGACGCAGGCGAGCAGCTGCCACCGGAGGCGCCCGACCCATGCATAGTGTGCGGCCGAGCGGCCCTCGACCATCATTCCATCTTCACAGATGCGAGACGACGGACCCGTGGCCGTCCTACGCTGACCTGGGCGGAGTGGCAGCGCGCTGTCTGCCGGCTACGGGCAGGCCATCGCAGCCGAGCGCTCGCGGTACGTCGCGACGCGAGGGCGGGTCAGCATCGAGGCGGTCTCGTTCGGCATCAGCTATGCGGCCACCTGCAGGTCTGGTGCACTTGCGCTGCACCTGGCCCGGGATCGGGCCCGAGGAGCTCACCGCCGGGATCGTGCTGGCGGCTGCAGCGGCAGCACGCGAGCTGTGGCCCGAGGAAGCCGCGCCACCGCCACCGGACACGGACTTCTCCGGCGCGCCGCCGCTACCGCCACCCGATGCGCAGCCCGCCGACCCCGACGAGGCCCGCAGTGCAGTCCGCCGAGCGTTCGAGTCAGCTTTCCGGGGCGATGGCAAGGCCGAGGACGTGACTGCTGCCGTGGAAGACGGAGCCGCCCTGATCGGAGCCCTGCTGCAGGTGCGGGCGGCACAACCGGTCGCTGCCGCGACATCGGCGGCGTCCGTCGGCGACGTCGTATTCATCGACCCGGTGCGGGCTGCTGCTGTCTTCCGCATCGACTGGGCACAGGCACCGACCTTCTGGGTGCAGCTCGGATACGCCGTGCACACGGGCGGCGGGTGGAAGGTCGCGCGTGATAACTACGGCCGAGTCCTGGGTTGGGCGGGCGTGACGCTACCGCCACCGCCGCCGAGCCGCTGACGAAGGGCAGGAGGAACAATCACCAGGCATGAGCACCTCGACCGGCACGAGAGCGCTGGGCGGTGACGCCGGCGCTCGCGTCGACGAACTCGACTGGCCGGCGTTGGCCAAGGACATTGACGCGTTCGGACATGTTCAGACACCGCAGCTGCTCGACGTCGAGGAGTGCCGGGCCATCAGCGGTCTGTACGACGACGCCGGGCGGTTCCGGTCGACCATCGACATGGCCCGCTACCGGTTCGGGTCCGGCCAGTACCGGTACTTCGACCATCCACTGCCCGAGCTCGTCGCGGACTTGCGCAAGGCGTTCTACCCCCATCTGCTGCCCATCGCCCGGGACTGGGCCGCCAAGCTGCGCCGGCCCGCGCCATGGCCCGACTCCCTCGCGGAGTGGCTCGACATCTGTCACCAGGCCGGGCAGACCAAGCCGACGCCGATCCTGCTGCGCTACGACGAGGGTGACTGGAACGCGCTGCACCGCGACCTGTACGGCGACTTCGTCTTCCCTTTGCAGGTCGTGATCGGTCTGGACCACCCCGGAGTCGACCACACCGGCGGCGAGTTCATGCTGGTCGAGCAGCGACCCCGAGCCCAGTCGCGCGGCTACACCGCCACCCTGCACCAGGGGCACGCGATCATCTTCACCACGCGGGACAGGCCCGTGCAGTCCGCGCGGGGCTGGTCGAGCGCGCCAGTGCGCCACGGGGTCAGCACGCTGATCTCCGGAACCCGGCATACGTTGGGCCTGGTCATGCACGACGCTGCGTGACGACCCGTTGCTCCCTAGTGGCCTCCGAGCACCTGGGCGATGAGATGGGCAAAGGCGTCCTCGCCGGCGACGGTGAGGTGCACGCCGTCGCTGACGAAGTACTCCGGGTGGTTGGCCGAGGCCGCGTTCCAGTCGGCGAGGACGGCGTTGGGATGGCGGCGCACCGTGTCGACAAGCAGGCTGTTCACCGGGCCCTGCCAGCGCCGGGGAACGCGGACGTTGACCACGACGACCCGGGTGCGGTCGCTGAGCACGTCAAGGGCGGCGTCGAAAGTCTGCGCGGCGAAGACCCCGTTGTCACCGGAGTGGATGACGACGACGGGAGGCAGCAGTCCTGCCCGCTGCAGGTAGCGCAGGTCACTGACCAGTGCTGTGGGCTGCCGACCCACGACCGCATTGACGCGGATGCCTGGCACCGCGTGATGCAGCGCGGCGCTGGCCCCCAGCATGACCGAGTCGCCGTAGGCGAACACCTGCGGGCTGGGTAGTGCGGGCTTCGGTGTTGCGGGCTTCGGTGTTGCGGGCTTCGGTGTTACGGGCTTCGGTGTTGCCGGCAGGGACGGGCGGGGGCTCGGTGTGGCCGAGTGCGATCGCGCGCTGTTGGGGGCAGCTGGCGGTGGGCGTCTCGGTGCGGCGGCCGGTGAGGCGGACGGGGTCGGCCGCTTCGGGGCAGGCGAGGCAGGCGAGGCGGGCGCGCCCGCCGGTCCGCCGACCAGCGGCATGTCCGGGTAGGGCTGGTCGAGCACTTGGGAAGCCCCGGCAGGTGGGCGGTCGATGATGAGCCCTGCCCCGATGAGCACCACGGTGATCCCAGTCGCCAGCGCGACGCGTTTCGTCAGGTCCTGCTGGGCGCTGGCGGTGCGGCGCAGGCCGGCGACCACGGCGGGGCGCACCCGCTTGAGCGCGCCCGCCCTGACCGGGGTCTCGACCAGCCGCCAGGACAGCTCAGTGAGGGTGGCCGTGACGGCCAGCCGAAGCACCAGGCTGGGCAAGCCGCTCAGGGGCACGTCGAGGCCGGGCCGGGTCAGCTCGAACACCGGCCAGTGCCACAGGTACAGGCCGTATGACCGCTCCCCGACCCACCGCAGTGGCTGGCTCCCGAGCAGGCTGCCGAGGAAGGACTGCGGATGGGCGAGTGCGGCCACGGCCACGGCCGCCACCACGGAGAGCAGCAGGAACCCGCCGCGGTACAGCAGCGAAGAGAACTCGTCGACGCCGGTGTACGCCACGACCAGCCCGACCAGCGCGAGGCCACCGGCGGCGTCGAGCACTTTGCGGCGACTGTCGGTCAGCTGCGGCAGCCGGCCGAGCGGCCAGACCGCTGCCAGCGCCGCGCCCAGCAGCAGGCCGCACGCGTGGGTGTCGGTGCCGTAGTACACCCGCGACGGGTCGTTGGGGACCGGGTACCCCGAGCGCACCGACAGCACCGCCATGACAGCCGTCGACGCCAGCGCACCTGCCACGGCCACTCGGGCCACTACCCGGCGCTGGCCGGCGGCACCCAGGCGACGGGAGGCGAGCAGCACGAGCAGCAGCAGTGGCGGCCAGAACAGGTAGAACTGTTCCTCGACCGCGAGCGACCACAGGTGAAGCAGCAGCGGCGGGCGGCCCATCCGCTCGAAGTAGGACTGGTGGGCGAAGATCGAGTGCCAGTTCGAGAAGTAGCCGACCGCGCCGAACAGGTCACGGCGGAGCTGCGCCACCGCGTCGGGGGCGAGTTGCATTGCTGCAACCGAAGCGACCACCAACATCAGCAGAAGCCCGGGCAGCAGCCGGCGGGCGCGGTGCCGGTAGAACCGCAGGAAGTCGACCCGCCCACCGTTCTGCCACTCGGTCAGCAGCAGACCGGTGATCAGGTAGCCGCTCAGCACGAAGAACGCGTCGACGCCGAGGAAGCCGCCGGGCAGCCAGGACAGGTCGGCGTGGTAGCCGAGCACGCCGAGCACGGCGACGGCCCGGAGCCCGTCGAGCCCCCGAGCTCGCCGCATGAGCTCATCTTCCTCCACCTCACCCACATCGGCGTTGACCGAGCGGGCAACACACGGCGTGTCCTGCCGGGCGTGCCGGAACCCGGACGAACGGGCGGTCTACCCGCCGTGTTCGATAGGGGGATGAGCGCCTCCGTCCCGCCGCCCCTGTCCCAGCGTCCTGCCTGGACGGCTCTCGCCGGCCACGCCGAGCAGGTCCGCGGCACCCACCTGCGCGAGCTGTTCGACACCGACCCGGAGCGCGGTAACAGGTTCACAGCCGAGGCGGTCGGGATCTTCCTGGACTACTCCAAGAACCGTGTCACGGACGAGACCCTGAGCCTGCTGCTTGAGCTGTCCGAGCAGTCCCTGCTGCGGGAGCGCATCGACGCGATGTTCGCGGGCGAGAAGATCAACATCACGGAGGACCGCGCGGTGCTGCACGTCGCGCTCCGCGCCCCTCGCGGTGAGCCGATCGAGGTCGACGGCCACGACGTGGTGCCGGACGTGCACGAGGTGCTCGACCGGATGGGCGAGTTCGCCGACAAGGTCCGCAGCGGAGATTGGACCGGGCACACCGGCAAGCCCATCCTTACGGTGGTCAATGTCGGCATTGGCGGCTCCGACCTGGGTCCGGTGATGGCCTACGAGGCGCTGCGCCACTACAGCAAGCGCGACCTGGCCTGCCGCTTCGTCTCCAACGTCGACGGCACTGACTTCGCGGAGGCGACCCGCGACCTCGACCCGGCGGAGACGCTGTTCATCATTTCCTCGAAGACCTTCACGACCGTCGAGACGATGACCAACGCGAATACGGCGCGCAGCTGGCTGCTGGACGCGCTGGGCGACGACTCTGCCGTCGCGAAGCACTTCGTCGCCGTCTCGACCAACGCCGAGGCGGTGAGCGCGTTCGGTATCGACACCGCCAACATGTTCGGCTTCTGGGACTGGGTCGGTGGCCGCTACTCGATGGACTCGGCGATCGGACTGTCGACGATGCTGGCCATCGGACCCGAGCAGTTCGGCGAGATGCTCGCTGGCTTCCACGCCATGGACGAGCACTTCCGGACCGCACCGCCGGAGGCCAACCTGCCCGTGCTGCTCGGGCTGCTCACCGTCTGGTACTGCGACTTCTTCGGTGCCCAGACCCAGGCGGTGCTGCCGTACGACCAGTACCTCAAGCGCTTCCCGGCCTACCTGCAGCAGCTGACGATGGAGTCCAACGGCAAGTCGGTGACGCTGGCCGGCGACGCCGTCGAGACCGACACCTCCCCGGTCTACTGGGGCGAGCCGGGCACCAACGGCCAGCACAGCTTCTACCAGCTCATCCACCAGGGCACCCGGCTCATCCCGGCAGACTTCCTGGGCTTCCTGCACTCGCTCAACCCGCTCGGTGACCACCACGACCTGCTGACCGCCAACGTCTTCGCGCAGACCGAGGCGCTCGCGTTCGGCAAGACCGCCGAGCAGGTCGCCGCCGAGGGCACTCCCGACGCCCTGGTGCCGCACCGCGTCTTCGCCGGCAACCGGCCCACCAACACGCTGCTGCTCGACCGGCTCACGCCCTACGCCCTCGGCACCCTCGTCGCGCTGTACGAGCACAGCGTCTTCGTGCAGGGCACGATCTGGAGCGTCAACTCCTTCGACCAGTGGGGCGTCGAGCTCGGCAAGGTGCTGGCCAAGCAGATCGCGGACGAGCTGATGGCCGAGGGCGAGCCGCAGCTGTCGCACGACAGCAGCACCACCGCGCTGATCAACCGCTACCGGGCGGCGCGAACGGGCGCCTGAGGCGGTAGCACGTGCTCAGACCAGCAGTTGTTGGCTGGCCAGCTCCCGGTAGAGCGGGCTGCCCTCGACCAGCTCGTCGTGCCGGCCCACAGCGACGACGCGGCCGGCATCGAGCACCACGATCTGGTCGGCGTCGACCACCGTCGACAGCCGGTGCGCCACGACGAGCAGCGTCCGGTCGCGGGCCACCGCGTCGACCGCCCGCCGCAGCAGCGCTTCGTTCCGGGCGTCGAGGTTGCTCGTCGGCTCGTCGAGCAGCAGCAGCGCCGGTGCCGCCAGCAGCGTCCGCGCGATGGCGAGCCGCTGGCGCTCCCCGCCCGAGAGCAGCACGCCGCCGTCGCCCACCTCGGTCTCGAGGCCGGCCGGCGCCCGCTGGATCAGGTCACGTAGGCCGACAGCGTCGACAACGTCCTGCAGCTGCGCCTCGCTGGCCCCGGGAGCGGCCAGGAGCATGTTGTCGCGCAGCGAGCCCGCCAGCGCCGGGGCGTCCTGCTCGACGTAGCCGAGCTGGCCACGCAGGACGGCCCGCGGCAGTTCGCGGACGTCGACCCCGCCGAGGCGCACGGCGCCCGAGGTGACGTCGTAGAAGCGCTCGGCCAGCGCCAGCACGGTGGTCTTGCCGGCACCGCTGGGGCCGACGAGGGCAGTTCGGGTCCCGCGTGGCACCCGCAACGACACGCCCTGCAGGACCGGCACCCGGTCGTCGTACGCGAAGTGGACGTCATCGAGCTCCGGCAGGGGCGCGGTGCTGAACTCGGGCAGGGCGGCGGTACCGCGGTCGGGCTCGGCCGGCAGCGCAAGGATTTCCTCGACCCGTGCCAGCGCGCCGAGCCCGGTCTGCATCGTCGTCCAGGCTTGCAGCGCCTGGCCGAGCGGCAGAACGAGCAGGAACAGGTACAGCACGAAGGCCACCAGGTCGGCGACCGTGATGTCCCCTCGCGCGACCCGCGCACCGCCGAGGCCCAGGACGAGCAGGAAACTGCCCTGTACCGCCAACGACCCGGCGGGAGCCACCTTGGCCTGCAGCCGGGCGGTGCGCAGTCCCGCCTCGTAAGCCTCGGTCGCAGTGGCGGTGACGGCCGCGGCCTCGCGGTCCTCGGCACCGCTCGCGCGGATGGTTCGCACGGCGGTCAGGGCGCGTTCGACGGCCGCCGTCATCGCACCGACCCGCTCCTGCGCCTGCCGCGAGAGTGCCCGTACCCGGCGGGAGACGGTGAACACCAGTCCCAGACCGACCCCGACCGCGAGCAGCGTGAACACGAGCAGTACCGGGTCCAGAAGCGCCATCCCGACCGCGGCGCCGAGCACGACGATCACGCTGCTGGCGGCCTCGACCAAGCCACTGGTGACGACCGCACGCAGCAGCGTGGTGTCGGCGCCGACGCGCGAGAGCAGGTCGCCGGTGCGGCGCCGGTCGTGCTCGGCGACCGGCAGGCGCAGCAGGTGCCCGGCCAGCCGGGTCCGGGTCCGCAGCACGACACCCTCGGCGGTGCGCTGCAGCAGGTAGCGCTGCAGCGGGCTGAGCAGCGCGACGCTCACCACGACGACGAGCAGCAGTAGCACAGGCGTCGCGAGGGGACCGCGGCTCTGCACCGCTCGCAGCACACGCCGCACCAGGAGGGGCTGCAGCAACGAGCCGGCCGAGCCGACGAGGGCGAGCCCGGCCACGCTCAGCAAGACACCGCGGTGCTCGCGCAGGTAGGGCGCAAGGGCGCGGAGGCCCGGTGATGGCCTGCCGTCCCGGCTCACGCCGGCTGGCCGCCGGCGCCGGGGAGCCGACGCGGCGGCCGAGCGGGCGCGTGTCGTCCCTTCAAGCGCGATCATGGAACTAGCCTAAGTCTGTCACCGCCCACAAGGCCGCCGGTGGCGCCCGCGATTGTCAGCTCGCCCCCCGACCTCCGCAGGAGTTGACGTGACAGCTTCCGTCTCACCCATGGCGCCCACGAGCCCCCCCGACCGTCCGCAAGAGCACCACCCGGCGATTGCCAAGCAGCGGGCGCAGCGCGCCCAGAACCTGCAGCTGCGCATCGCCGACGTGATCACGTCATTCGCCGGCTCGATGACCTTCGTTTACCTCCACGCGGTCCTGTTCACGGTCTGGATGCTGGTGGTCGAGCCCAATCCTTGGCCCAAACTGACCCTGATCGTGTCCCTGGAGGCCATCTTCCTGTCGACCTTCGTGATGATCGGGCAGAACCGGGCGGCTGCCTTCCAGCAGGCCAAGGCCGACCACGACTTCAACGAGCAGGAGCTCGAGCTCAAGACCAACACCGAGCTCACCCGCGCCATCCACGCCATGACGACGGAGCTGCACTCGCGCCTCGTGACGTGAGCGCGGCGGCTACTCCAGCAGGCCGCGGCGCATCGCCTCGGCAACGGCGGCGGCGCGGTCGCTCACACCGAGCTTCTCGTACAGGTGCTGTGCGTGCGTCTTGACCGTGGTGACTCCGAGGTAGAGCTCGCCGGCGATCGCCGGGATGGACTTGCCCTGCGCGATGAGCGCCAGCACCTGCGCCTCACGCTCACTCAGCCGAGGGCCGGACGGCCGGCCCCGCTGCTGGATCTCCCCGAGACATGCCGGCCGCGAGGTCGGCCGCCAGCACGTGCTCGCCGCGAGCGCAGGCGAGCACGCCCGCGACGATCTCGCTGCGCTTGGCCTCCTTCGACAGGTACCCCGCGGCTCCTTCTTGCAGCGCGTTGTAGACGAGCGGGCCGTCGGTGAACGCCGACAGCAGCAGCACCCGGGTGCGCAGCGCATCCCGGACGACGGCCCGAGCGATCTGCGGACCCTCGAGACCCGGCCTGCGGAAGTCGACGAGTGCGACGTCGGGCAGGTGCTCGCGGATGGCGGCCAGGGTCGCCGGCCCGTCCTCGGTCTCGGCCACGACGTCGACCTGCCCGCTGAGCGTCAGCCCTCGGACCACGCCCTCTCGAAAACGCCCAGCACGCCCACGCGAGCAGAGTCCGCGTGGAGCTGCATCGCCGCGACGGCGAGGTCAGCCTGGTCGACGCCGGTCGACGCCGGTCGACGCCGGTCGACGCCGGCGCGAACCACGTCCGGGATGCAGTCCGAAAGACCAGCACGACCCAGCCGGCGGCCCACACCGCGTACACCGCGAGCACCAGGGCGAAGGCTCGCTCGTCGCTGTGCCGCTGCGGGGCGAGGATGCTGAGGCCGAGCGGGACGAGCAGCAGCAGCCGCAGCGCCGCCGTGACCCGGGACGCCTCGGTGGCGTAGCGCCCGAGCATCTGCTCCCGGTAGCGGGTCGTCATTGATCACTCCAGCACCGGTCTGCGCGCGTTCCCGCACTGTAGGTCCAACAGGTGCGCCAACCGCTGGACGCGCCCGCTCAGTTCGCATCGCAGGTCCAGGCGAACGAGCCGGTGTGCGAGCTGAGCAGGCTCCAGTTGTAGAGGTCGATGTGGAAGCCCTGATAGGTGGGGTTGCCGGCCGAGTCGGTGCCGTTCTGGTCGCTGGGCACCGCGCCGGAGTAGGTGCGGGTGATGTAGTCGCCCGACACTGGCACGTTCGGGGAGAACTGCTGCAGGCCGCCCGCGCCAGGAGCGTGCACCCAGGCGCCGTCGACGTGGTATCCGGTGGCGCACATCGCGTGCAGGTCGCCCGTTGCGTGGTGGGCGGCGATGGAGTAGTTCGAGCTCTTCATTGTAAGGGGCCGGTGTGGCTGCCGGCGTTGCGGCGAAGGCGGATGCGGTGCCGAGCATGCCGATTCCGGCCGTGGTGGCGGCCACGATCGCCACCGCGAGGAGGCGGCGGCGTGGGCGGCACCGGCTGCTCGCGGTGCTCGCGGTGCTCGCGGTGCTCGCGGTGCTCGCGGTGTCGTCGTTCGTGGCGCCGCGGCGGGTCCTGGTCATCTGCCTGCTCCTTCGAGTGTGTTCCCGGCGGTTCTGCCGGCACCACTGACACTGGCCGTCGACAGCCCCCGCGGCCGTCGCCCGACCAGCCGGTCCTCAGGACGACGAGGACCTCCCCCGATCGGAGGAGGTGCTCGCCGTCGCCATCGCGCACGGACTCGCACGCGAGGCAGGCGTTACTTTGCTGACGAGCCTGGATATGGTCCCCCTCGATGAGCGGGATGGTGGTGCAGCTCGACACGGCATCGGTGTCGAGCCGGTACCGATCAGCGGTCGACGAGACCGTCACCGAGCTCTCGCTGCTACCCGTCAACCCCGCCGCCGCGTCCGTCGCCGCGCTGGTGCGCAGCGGGCTGCAGCACCACGACGTCGCCGGCGTTCTGGCCCAGGCCCCCGGCGGGGTCGAGCGGGTCATCGAGCAGGCTGTCGACGAGCACCAGCGCTGGCGGCCCTCCGTCGCCTCCAACGCTGCAAGCGCGGCCGCGCTCGTCCGCATCCTCCTGCTGCAGCAGATCGACCTGGCGTGGTGGGCGGAGGCCCCGGACTTCACCCTCGCCGACGACGTCGCCCGGTCGACGGCGCTGGTCGACCTGCGCGACGCGCGGTCGGCCGGCGGGGTCCGGTTCGGTTTCGGGGTCGCGTCCGACCGGCTGCACCGCCGGGTCCGCGACTACGCGGTGCAGCGCGCGCGGCCGTCATGGGAGCCTCGCGGGCCGGGGCTGCCCTTCGTCCGCGCCCGGCCCGAGATGGTGGCGCTGCTCAACGAGGTCGCAGATGCTGTGGCGCTGGCGGCACCGGCCAACACGCCGCGGCTGTGGGTGAGCAGCATCGTGCGCAGCGTCGCGCACCAGCAGCGGCTCCGGTCGCTGGGCTACAGCGCGCTGCTGCCCAGCGCCCACTGCCGCGGGTGGGCGGCCGACATCGAGATGTGGTGGTTCGACAGGTTCGGCGCTTCCGCGGCGTTGCGCGGCGTCCTGCAGCAGTACCTGCACGCGGGCGTGCTCAACGTCATCGACGAGGGACGCGCGTGGCACGTCTGCCTCGCACCGACGGCCACTTCGCGGTACGAGGGGGCGGCGCAGCAGCTGGACCGCCCGACGCGGCGCCTGAAGCTCTGGCCCTGATGTGCGGCATCGCCCTGCTTGTCGCCCCGGAGGCCGAGCGCTTCCGGCAGACGTTCGAGCAGATGGTGGAAGGCATCCGTTGCCGGGGTGAGTCCCTGGAGACGACGACCGACCCGGGCGCGTTGCTCGCCACCTCGCGGCTGAAGATCGTTGATCGGGAGCGGGCGGTGCAGCCGTGGACGTCGTCCGACGCCCGCTGGGCGCTGTGCTACAACGGCGAGGTCTTCAACCACGCCGAGCTCCGCGCGCGGCTAGAGGCGCAGGGACACGTGCAGCGCTCCTGCTCCGACACCGAGGTTGTGCTCGAGGCACTCCTCGCCTGGGGCGAGCAGGCGCTGCTGGAGTTCCGCGGGGAGTTCGCGCTGGCGTTGCTCGACCGGGCGACCGGCTCCGTCTTGCTCGCCCGTGATCCGGCGGGGGTGAAGCCGCTGTACTGGGCGCGGGGAGCTGACCGGCTGCACATCGCCTCCGAGATCAAGGCGCTGACGGGCCTCGGGGTGCCCGTGCAGGAGGTGCCGCCGGGCTCCTGCGGCCGCGGCTCCGCGGCGGCCGACCCCGTGTTGGCGCCCTACATCGACCTGCTGCGGCTGGGGGAGGGCGAGCCGGCGATCACCGACGTCGACGAGGCCAAGGCAGCGCTGCGGGAGACCTACCGGGAGTCGGTCCGGTTTCGAGTCGACACTGACCTGCCCGTCGGCGTCATCCTGTCCGGCGGCCTCGACTCATCGCTGACGCTGCTGCACGTGCGCGAGATGCACCCGGACTGCGTGGCGTTCACGGTCGGTACGGAGGGCAGCGAGGACGTCGCCTACGCGCGCCGCCTCGCGGGCGAGCTCGGCGTCCGGCACGAGGTGGTGACGCTGCGCCCACGTGACATCGGCCTGCGTGACGTGCGCGAGGCCATCCGGCGATCGGAGCTCACCGAGTACGGCGACGCGATCAACGCTGTCGTCTCGCTCAAGATCTTCGAGCGGGTGCGGGCCACTGGCGTCAAGGTGGTGCTGACCGGCGACGGCTCCGACGAGCTGTTCGGCGGGTACGACATGTACGCCCAGGTGCCGCCCGAGGACCGCCGGCGCCTGTTCCTGCACAAGATCAGGCACCTGAGCCGCACCGAGCTGCAGCGCGTCGACCGGACCAGCATGGGCCTCGGCGTGGAGGCCCGCGTGCCGTACCTTGACATCCAGATGCTGCTGCTGTCGATGCGTATCCCGCTGGAGCTCAAGGTCCGCGACGGCTATGAGAAATGGATCCTGCGCGAGACGTTCGCCGACGTGCTTCCGAACTACATCAAGGCCCGGCACAAGAATCCGATGTCGCACTCCAGCGGGCTGCACGAGCGGATCCGGCTGTTCAAGCCGCTGTTTCCCCGCATCTACCGGTCCTTCGGCTACGACGTCGCCGGCCCGATGCGCCGCGACTTCTCCGTCGTGCTGGCACGGCACGGCAACGACCTGCGGCGAGCCGTCGACGCCGCCGAGCTGGCCGAGGACTACCGGCCGGCCGAGCGCGCGCGTGACTTCGCCGGCGCGCTGAAGTGGAACCTGCGCAGCGCCTTGGCGGCACCCGGCCGGTAGCTGGGCAAACGCCCACCCCCGCGAAGCGGCGGTATTTGGCCGCGCCGCGCCCGCGAGTTGCGCCGGCTGGAGGCGAGGGCCGCGGCGATACTCAGTGGCGCCGGCGCGCACACTCTCGCGCCGCGCTAGAGCTCCTTTGTGTTCCAAAGTTCGAGGTTGATCTTGAGTTTTCAGGCGGCCCTTCCGAGTCGGGCATCGTCGATGTAGCCGTGCACGTGTCGGTCGATGGTGGCCAGCGCGGCACGTAGCTCC